>Ga0209262_10000015_pt1 | contig 252449 bp, 236 predicted proteins | sample Lowcelwee11metaG_FD_187171 | JGI IMG/M metagenome (GOLD analysis project Ga0209262, IMG submission 187171) | Freshwater pond sediment microbial communities from the University of Edinburgh, under environmental carbon perturbations - Low... | ecosystem: Environmental > Aquatic > Freshwater >...
CCGCCGCCTCCGGCGCCGGCGCCGGTGTCGATGGACCGGCCTGTCGTCGCCGCGCGGAAATCAGCGCTTTTTCTTTTTCGGAGGTTCCGGCGCCGGCGCCGGAGGCGGCGGTGGCGCAGCGACTGCGGCCGGACCTTTCACCACGCGCACGCCACGCGCCTTCATCCAGGCATCGAACTCGTCGGCAGTCATGCGCTTGCCGTTCTGGGTCATGTCGAAACGCCAAGCGGTGGCTTCGCCGGGCTTCGGCTGATAAGCGCCTGCTGCGTCCGTCAGCGGCCTCGCGGCGGCGGTCGTCGCGCGGCATTCCTGATGCTGGACGCGCGACAGCACCACTTCGACGGTCGTGCCGGCGGAAAACAATTCCGAGAAACCGACGCCGGTCCCGAGCTGTCGATTCGGCGCTGCCAATTCTTCAGCGATCGGCACGATCTGCAGGCTGTTGCCCGTGGACGGGGAAAGCGGCTTGAAGGACGCGCAATCGATGGCGGCTTGGGCACTCCCGGCGTAACACAGCGCGGACAATCCGATCAGACCGGCGAGACCGCTCGTGAACAACGTCTGCGGAGAGACGGCTACCGAAACTGGACGCATGGATGTTCTCCGCGAATTCTGGTCCCGGAGTGTAGGCCGGGCATGGTGCGCCGGACAACCACGACAGATGATCGATCGCGCGCGATCGTGACCGCAAGCCGGAAAACCGGTCGCCGATGAGTGCCGGGCCTGAAAAGCCGAAGCCCGGCGCGAGGCCGGGCTTCGGGATACTGCTGCGACCTTGTCCGCAATTACTGGACGTTGAGCTCGGTACGACGATTGGTCTCGTTCTTGCATTCCGGCAGGGTCTGCGCGGTGGCAACGAGCGGACGGCTCTCGCCGTAACCGTTCGGACCGGCCAGACGGCCAGCGTCGATACCATTGCTGGTCAGGTAGTTGTACACAGTGTCCGAACGACGCTGCGACAGCGACTGGTTGTAGTCATCGTTACCGCAAAGGTCGGTGTGACCGGCGACTTCGACGCGGAGGTCGGGATAGCGCTTCAGGATTTCAACGGCTTCGTTCAGGATCGCAACGGCGTCCGGACGCAGGGTGGCCTTGTCGAAGTCGAAGTTCACGCCCTTCAGATCGATCGAGATCTGGACTTTGCAGCCGTCCGGACCGATCGCTTCACCGGCCTGCGAGTTCGGGCACTTGTCGTTGCAATCGTTGACGCCGTCACCGTCGCCATCCTTGTCGGCGCAGTTCGGGGCCGGCGGCGGCGGCGGGGCTTCGGTCGGAGCCTCGGTCGGTTCCGGACCCAGCGGGACGATGAAGCCGACCGATGCGAGCACGTCGCCGAACCAGCTTTCGTCGGCAGCATTCACGCTGCTGTCGTCGGCGTCGAGGCGATAGGCGAGTTCGGTACGCACACCGACGCGACCGAGGTCGCCCTGCAGACCCAGGCCGAGCTTGCCGGCGAGGTTGCCGTCTTCACGCTGACCGGGCGAATTCACGCTCGGGAACGCGTCGAACTCTTCTTCCGAACGCTGATAGCCGAGGCCGGCCAGCACGTACGGATTCCAGTTGCGGCCTTCGGCGACGAAGTGGCGACGGAGGTCGATCGACACGCCGTACTGGCTCCAGTTCAGGTTGCCGGCACGGTCGAGCGGATTGCGGATGACGTCCTGGTTCTCGAAGTGCGGGTTCTGGTAGTTGAACTCGCCGTCGAGCGACCACTTGTCGCTGATGAACTTGCCGAAGCCGAGGGTGCCGAACGGGGCGGGGCGGGTGCCGCGCGAACCATCCTGGATATTGAAGCCCGCGGAGGTCGTGAGGTACCAGCGATCATCGAAGTCCTGCGCGGAGACAGTCTGGGCCACGGCCAGCCCACTCAGCAGCGCGGCACAGAGAAGTTTCTTGTTCATGAATGGATGCTCCTTGGAGGAAATTGAAAGACTCGGTGGTGTCTGTCCGAACAGAGCGCCGCCTTGGGGGCGACACGATCGCGTTCATTATGATCCGGCCGCGTCATGGCCTTGTTAACACTAGCATAACAGTTGGGTGAATCCAAGCACAGTTCAGGTTTCGGGGGAACCTTCCGGCGCGCCGGTGGTCGGGTTCTGGGCGCTATCATTCATTGTGGAACCTGAACCGCACTCGGTCATGCGGAAAACAGCCCCAACCATGCAGAAAGCGGCATGGCGTCCATTTCGGCCGGATTCGCGGCCAGACGCATGATTTCAGCGGCCTGATCGGCCGACAGGTGGGCCTCCAGAGCAGCCTTGGCCTTGGCCATGAGCACCGGGATGCCCTCGGCGCGGCGCTTGCGGTGGCCGATCGGATAGTCGATCGAGACCTTGTCGGTACTGCTGCCGTCCTTGAAGAACACCTGGATGGCGTTGCCGATATAGCGCTTGTCGGCGTCGAAATAGTCCTTGGTGAACTGCGGGTTTTCCTTGACCACCATCTTGTCGCGCAGGGCATCGATGCGCGGATCGGCGGCGATGTCGTCGTTGTAGTCGTCGGCGGTCAGGCGGCCGTGGATCATCGGCACGGCGATCATGTACTGCAGGCAGTGGTCGCGGTCGGCGTAATTGGCCAGCGGGCCGGTCTTGTCGATGATGCGGACGCCGGCTTCCTGGGTTTCGATCTCGATGCGGTCGATCTGGTCCAGCCGGTCCTTCACCTGACCGTGCAGCTGCATCGCGCACTCGACCGCGGTCTGGGCGTGGAACTCGGCCGGGAAGCTGATCTTGAACAGCACGTTTTCCATCACATAGCTGCCGAACGGGCGCTCGAACGCGAATTCCTTGCCCTTGAAGGCCACGTCGTAGAAGCCCCAGGTCTTGGCGGTCAGCGCCGACGGGTAGCCGACGACTTTCTTGTGCGCGGCGTTGAGCGCGTGGGTGACGGCGCGGCGGCAGGCGTCGCCGGCGGCCCAGCTCTTGCGCGGGCCGGTGTTCGGGGCGTGGCGATAGGTGCGCAGCACGCCGTTATCGATCCAACTGTGCGAAACGGCGGTAATCACCGCTTCCTTGTCGCCGCCGAACATCGCGGTGGACACGGCCGTTGAGGCGAGACGCACCAGGATCACGTGATCCAGACCGACGCGGTTGAACGAGTTCTGCAGCGCGTACACGCCCTGGATTTCGTGGGCCTTGATCGCCCAGGTCAGGGCATCGCGCACGGTGAGACCCTTGCCGCCGTCTTTCTCGGCCTTGCGGCTGAGGTAATCGCCGACCGCCAGGATGGCGCCGAGGTTGTCGGAGGGGTGGCCCCATTCGGCCGCCAGCCAGGTGTCGTTGAAGTCGAGCCAGCGCACGAGGGTGCCGATGTTGAACGCGGCCTGCACCGGGTCGAGTTCGAAGGATGTGCCCGGCACGCGCGCGCCGCCCGGCAGTTCGGCGCCCGGCACCAGCGGGCCGAGGTGTTTGACGCAGCCCTCGAACTTCATGGCCAGCATCGCGCAGGCCAGCGAGTCGAGCAGCATGTAGCGCGCGGTGTCGTAGGCCTCCTGCGATTCGATCCGGGTGTCGATGACGTAATCGGCGATGTCGACCATCGGCTGGTCGGGATCGGGGCGGACGGCGGAGCGGATATCGTGGTGACCCATGGTTCGCGGCTCGGTAGTGGCGTGGGAAGCCAGCTATTTTGCCAGACCCGGCGCCCACCCTGCCCTGCCCCTTACGTCGAATCGACAGATCCGGCGGTGTAAAGTCCGGTGGAGACTCCCGGAAACGCAGGATCGCCGGCCCGCTCGCAAGCCGGACGACACTGTCGATCGGATCTCCTGATCGAAACCTCTTGAGCACGGCCGTCTTTCCCGGCATCGTGCGCGCTTCCATACGTTTGCGTATTGGCCGATGACCGCCCAGCCTGCTGCCGCCCCCTACCCGCATCTGTTCTCGCCGCTCGATCTCGGCTTCACCACCCTGCGCAACCGGGTGCTGATGGGGTCGATGCACACCGGTCTGGAGGATCGCGCCAGCGATTTCCCCAAGCTCGCCGCGTATTTCGGCGAGCGCGCGGCCGGTGGCGCCGGGCTGATCGTCACCGGCGGGTTCTCGCCGAACATGATGGGCTGGCTGAAACCCTTCTCCAGCAAGCTCAGCTGGCCGTGGGAAGCGCGCAAACACCGCCTTGTCACCGACGCCGTGCACGCGCACGGCGCCAAGATCTGTCTGCAGTTGCTGCACGCGGGGCGCTACTCCTATCACCCGCTGTCGGTGGCGCCGTCGAAGGTCAAATCGCCTATCAATCCGTTCACGCCGCGCGCGCTGACCAGCTTCGGCGTGGAGCGCACGATCTCGGCCTACGCCAACGCCGCCCGCCTCGCCCGCGACGGCGGCTACGACGGCGTCGAGGTGATGGGCTCGGAAGGCTATCTGATCAACCAGTTCCTCAGCGCCCGCACCAACCGGCGCGGCGACGGCTGGGGCGGCGATCTGCAGAAGCGCATGCGCTTCGCGACCGAGATCGTGCGTCGGGTACGCGAAGCCTGCGGCCCGGATTTCATCATTATTTATAGACTGTCGATGCTGGAGCTGGTGCCGGAAGGTTCGGGCTGGGAGGAGATCGTCGCCCAGGCCAAGGCCATCGAAGCCGCCGGCGCCACCATCCTCAACACCGGCATCGGCTGGCACGAGGCGCGGGTGCCGACCATCGCCACTTCGGTGCCGCGCGCGGCGTTCGCGGGCGTGACCGCCAAGCTGCGCCCGGAAGTGAAGCTGCCGCTGGTCGCGACCAACCGAATCAACATGCCCGACGTGGCTGAAGGCATCCTCGCCGGCGGCGGCGCCGACCTGATTTCGATGGCACGCCCTCTGCTGGCCGACCCGGAATGGGCGAACAAGGCCCGCGCCGGCCGCGCCGATCGCATCAATACTTGTATCGCCTGCAATCAGGCCTGCCTCGATCACGTGTTCGAACAGAAGAAAGCGAGTTGTCTGGTGAATCCGCGCGCCTGCGCAGAGACCGAGCTGAACTATACGAAGACCTCCGCGCCCAAGCGCGTGGCAGTAGTGGGCGCCGGCCCTGCCGGGCTCGCCTGCGCGACGGTCGCCGCCGAACGCGGCCATCGCGTGACCCTGTTCGATGCCGCCGACGAGATCGGCGGGCAGTTCAACCTCGCCAAACAGATCCCGGGCAAGGAAGAGTTCCACGAGACCCTGCGCTATTTCCGCCACCGCATCGCCGACACCGGCATCGAACTGCGGCTGTCGACGGCGGTCGATGCCGATGCGCTGAAGGGCTTCGACGAAGTGGTGCTGGCCACCGGCATCCGCCCGCGCAAGGTCGCGCTGGCGGGGATCGATCACGCCAAGGTCGTCAGCTATCTCGATGTGCTGAGCGGACGCGTCGTCCCCGGCGCGCGGGTGGCGATCATCGGCGCCGGCGGCATCGGCTTCGACGTGGCCGAATACCTGGTGCATACGCCGATCCTCGACGCGACGGCGTTCGACCTGAGGCCGCCTCACGGCGCGACAGAACATCGCTCGTCGACGCTGGACCCGCAGCGCTGGATGGCCGAGTGGGGCGTGGACCCGACCTTTTCCGGCCCCGGCGGCCTGCGCAAACCCGAACCCGAGCCGCCGACCCGCGAAGTCTGGCTGCTGCAGCGCAGCCCGGGCAAACCCGGCGCGAAGCTGGGCAAGACCACCGGCTGGATCCATCGCGCCGCGCTCAAGGCCAAACAGGTGGCGATGCTGGGCGGCGTGGAATACCTGGGCATCGACGACAGCGGGTTCCGGATCCGCGTCGACGGCAAGGAACAGACGCTGCCGGTGGATCATGTGGTGATCTGCGCCGGCCAGGAGCCGCGCCGCGAGCTGTTCGACGCCCTGCAGGCCGCCGGTGTCGGGGCTCATCTGATCGGCGGTGCCGACGTGGCCGCCGAACTCGACGCCAAGCGCGCGATCGCCCAGGGCAGCCGGGTGGCGGCGGGGCTGTAGAGTCTTTGTAGGAGGGGCTTCAGCCCCGATGGGTTGTTTCGGGGCGGGGCCCTGGGCAAGGGTCGGGGCAAGGGATCGGGACTGAAGCCCCTCCTACAACCGAAACCCGCGCAATCCGGGATTGCAGTCGCACTCCTCCATGCCGCACCGCAACACCGTTGGCACGAGTCCGCGGCGGGCCGAGTCCTTGTGCCGACAGGGGCTTACGTCACCTTCCGAACAAAAACTCCAATCGAATCAGCGATTTCCGAAAATATCATTCAGCTGGCGTTATGTTTCGCTGACTACCCTACGCCCGCTTTCCCGCCAACCGGATGCGGGACCAGCGCGAGATCGTGTCGGGAGATGACGCCACCCCTTTGGTGGGTCCCCCGCCCCGGTCCACGTTTGGGCTACAAGCGGCCATAGAGCCCGCAGCCCCTTGTCTTGCGATCCCCGCAAGCGCCCGGCGTCACGCCGGACTGTCTATCGCCATGTCGCACCCGAATCGATGTTCTGGGCCCTTACCCGTGCACCGTTTCGGCCGAAGCAACGAAGCAAGGAGTTCCAATGAAGCTCGCATGGATCCTCTGGATCGCATCGGTGTTGCCCCCGCAGGCCGCCGATTCGCTATGTCTCAGTACCACGCTGTACCTGGAAGCACGCAACCAGCCTGTCCGCGGACAGCAGGCGGTCGCCGAAGTCGCGCTGCGTCGCGAGGACAGCGGCCTGTGGGGCGACTCGATGTGCGATGTCGTCACCGCCCGCAAACAGTTCGCGCCGACCATCGTGTCGCCGCGCACGCAGCTCAGCAATGCCGAAGCCTGGTCGCAGGCGGTCACCATCGCGCTCGAAGCCGAGCGCAACTGGGCGCTGCCGGAAGGCGAGCGTCAGGAGATCGTTCCAGGCGCCAGCCACTTCGCGGCCCTGTCCATCGCCCAGCCCAGCTGGCGCAATGCGTATCAGGTCGCGAAGATCGGCGACCACACCTTCCTGAAGGTGCAGTCGCTGAAATCGCAGAAGGACAGACCCGGCCGCGGATGAAACCACGGCCGATTTCGATACCGGAATCGCAACAGTTGATGGCCGCAGTTTCTGCGGCTTTTTTTTGCGCGTTTTCCTCATCTGTTTTTTCATGCCGGATTTCGCTGCATCTATTTTTTCGCGCATCGTTTTTTGCGCGGATCGCTTCGCTGCCATGACGCGACGATCGTGCGTCGGCACGCCGACGACACTGCATTCCACATGTCCCGGTTGAACCGCACGGTCGGCGACACCATCATCCGGCTTCGTTACGCACTTCATCCCCCACTTCATCACTCAGGGAACCGCGCATGAAACTCTATTACTCACCCGGCGCCTGTTCGCTCGCCGACCACATCGTGCTGGAATGGATCGGCAAGCCATACGAAGCGGTGATGGTCAGCCGCGACGACCGCAAAAAACCCGAGTTCCTTGCGATCAATCCCGCAGGCGCAGTGCCGGCGCTGGAACAGGACGGTTGGGTGCTGACCCAGAATTCGGCGATCCTCAACTATCTCGCCGACCTGCATCCCGAAAGCGGTCTCGGCGGCGACGGCACCGCGAAAAGCCGCGCGGAAGTGAACAAGTGGGTCGCGTTCTCGAACGCCGACGTGCATCCGGCCTTTCATCCGCTCTTCGGCAGCACCGCCTATCTCGAAGACGCTGCGCTGATCGACAGGACCAAGGATGCGGCGCGCGCGAAAGTACGCACGCTGTTCGAACGCGCCGATGCGCACCTTGCCGACAGGGAATGGCTCGCCGGCAGCCGCTCGGTCGCCGATCCTTATCTGTACGTGACCTGGCGCTGGGCGCGCAACAACGGCGTCGATGTTTCAGGCCTGGGAAATCTCGCAGCATTCGCCGCGCGCATCGAAGCGGATGCGGCGGTGCAGAAAGTGCTGAAGGATGAAGGCCTCAGCTGACGCAGGGCTTTGCGATATCGGCAGGACAGAAAGCCGCGCGCCGCGCGGCTTTTTTTTGCGGGCGAATAAAATGCCGGGGTGCGCCCATTCACGCGTCGGCATCGCGCTCGAGCACGATGTGGCCGCACATGCCGCGACATCATGCAACGCACACGACATCGTGCAGAACGCCATGCAATGAAGTGTCCGCACCTTGCGGTAAGCACAAGTACCAGCGTTCGCATCCTGCAGCGCAAGGCCATGCATACTTCGCGCGCAAACCATGCGCATGGGCATGGAATTTGCTGCGTAATCCGGACGCAAGCCTGTTTGTAGCGCCGCGCCCATGGTCTTCATGCGCATCCTCTTTCTCCCAGCCCCACGCCGCACCCATGCGGCAATCTTCATGGAAAACACCGCTTGGCCATCCAATCGTCCTCCCCTCTTGTTTCATCCTCCGGCGCATCGCTGCTGTCCAACCCGATCCTGTGCAGACCGGCCCTGTGGCTGAGCATGCTGTGCCTGTCGATGGCCGCGCTGAACGCGCATGCCGCCAGGCCCATCTGCGACAAGCGCACCGACCTGCCGCCGACGGTGAACTTCCGCGTCGACAACGACCTGTTCGGCAATCAGGACCAGGGCTATACCAATGGCGTGCAGCTGACGCTGGTGTCGCCGAATCTTGTCGATTACACCGACGATCCCTGTCTGCCGCGTTTGGCGCGCTGGGCCAACCGGAAGCTCAACGCGCTTACGCCCGAAGGCTTCGAGCAACAGAACATGGTCACCACGTTCAATCAGTCGCTCTACACGCCGAAGGACTTCACCCGCACCGACCTGATCGAGGACGACAGGCCCTACGCGGCGGCGTTGTTGATCGGGCTGGGTTACAACGCGCGCAACGGCGACCGGCTGCGCACCACGCAATTGCAGTTCGGCATCGTCGGTCCGTCGGCGCTGGGCGAACAGGTGCAGAACGAGGTGCATCGCATCACCGGCGACGCGCCGTTCGAGGGTTGGGACAACCAGTTGCGCGACGAACCGGTGTTCCGGATCGTGCATGAGCGCATGCGGCGATTCTCTGCCGTAGAGCATGGCATCTGGGGCTGGGACGCGATCGTCCATTACGGCGGCAGCGTCGGCAATCTGGCCACCTACGCCAACACCGGCGCGGAGGTACGTTTCGGGCGACATCTGCCCGACGACTTCGGCAGCACGCCGCTGCGTCCTGCCGGCGAGAACACCGCCCCGACCCGCGGCCCGCGCACGGGCGGGCCGTTCGGCATCCACGCGTTCGTGACGACCGACGGACGCTGGGTGTTGCGCGACATCACGCTGGACGGCAACACCTTCAAGGACAGCCACAGCGTCGACAAACGCCCGTTCGTGGGCGAGGTCGGCGCGGGTTTGGCATTGACCAAGGGACGCTGGAAGTTCGCGCTGGCACGGTATTACCGCACCCGCGAATTCGAAGGCCAGGCCGAGGCGCCGGTGTTCGGCAGTTTCACCATCAGCCGCTCGCTGTAGCGCCCACTGCTGTCGACACGAAAAAGCCGCGCACTGCGCGGCTTTTTCGTTCGGAACGACTCAATCAACGATCACGCGCACTGGTCCACAGCCTGGACATTTCCAGATAAGTGAACGATGCCGACCACGTGATCAGCAACAGCCCGGTGAGCGATTCCATTCCCGACACGAAGCGGATCGCGCCCACCGGCGCGAGATCGCCGAACCCCAGCGTGGTGTAGGTGGTCGCCGACAGATAGATCGCGTCGAACAAGGTGTCGAACCCCTGCTCCCCGTGGATGGCGCCCGCATCGGGCACCACCAGCAGGCCCCAGTAAGCGAAGCCGTAGCACCAGATCTCGACGATGTGCAGCGTCAGCAGCGCGAAGATGATCTCGAGCATCGCGCGGCGGTCGCGCTTGGGCTCGCGCACCGCGTAGCGCCGCGCGAGCCAGTGCAGTCCTTCGTAATGGATCACCACCACCAACGCGGTGACCGCAAGCGTGACGAGCACGACCAGCGCGTGCTCGCCCCACTGCTCCGCAGGAATGAGCCATTCCGCATTCATGAACCGTCAGCGCTCATCGCATGCCCATCGTCGGAAATCTAGCGACGCTCGATCGCCATGTAGTCGCGATCTTCCGGCCCGACGTAATTCGCGCTGGGGCGGATGATCTTGCCGTCCTCGCGCTGTTCGATGACGTGCGCGCTCCAGCCGGTGGTGCGCGCGATCACGAACAGCGGCGTGAACATCGGCGTCGGGATGCCCATCATGTGATAGGCCGACGCGCTGTACCAGTCGAGGTTCGGGAACATCTTCTTGGTGTCCATCATCAGCGTCTCGATGCGCTCGGACACGTCGAACAGCGTCTGATTCCCGCCGTCGGCGCAGAGCGTGCGCGAGAGTTCCTTGATGATCGGATTGCGCGGATCGCCGATGGTGTACACCGGATGGCCGAAGCCGATGATGATTTCCTTGCGCTCCATGCGCGCGCGGATGTCGGCTTCCGCCGCATCGGCGGTGCCGTAGCGGCTGATGATGTCCATCGCCACTTCGTTGGCGCCGCCATGCTTCGGGCCGCGCAATGCACCAATGGCACCGGTGATGCAGGAATGCAGATCGGAACCGGTGCCGGCGATCACCCGCGCGGCGAACGTGGACGCATTGAATTCGTGTTCGGCGTAGAGGATCAGCGACTTGTCCAGCGCATTTTCGTGCAGCGCGCTGGGCGGCTCGCCGTGCAGCAGGTGCAGGAAGTGCGCAGCGACGGAATCGTCGTCGGTCTGGGTATCGATGCGGTCGCCGTTGCGGGTGAAATGCCACCAGTACAGCAGCATCGAACCGAAGCTGGCGATCAGGCGGTCGGCGATGTCGCGCGCTTCGCTGGCCGGATGGCCTTCGCGCTCCGGCAGCACCGTGCCCAGCACCGAGCAACCGGTGCGCATCACGTCCATCGGATGCGCGTTGGCCGGCACCAGTTCCAGCGCTTCCTGCACGATCGCCGGCAGCCCGCGCAGGCGCTTGAGCTTGGTCTTGTAGGCCTTGAGCTGCGATGCGGTGGGCAGCGCGCCGTGGACCAGCAGATGCGCCACTTCCTCGAACGTCGATCTGGTCGCGAGATCGTGGATGTCGTAACCGCGGTAATGCAGATCGTTGCCGCTGCGGCCGACCGTGCACAGCGCGGTGTTGCCGGCGGCGGTGCCGCTCAAGGCGACGGATTTCTTCGGCTTGGGAAGGGCTTGATTGGTGTTGTCGCTCATGGTCTTGTCCTTGTTCATTTCTTCGCGGCGAACAGCGCGTCGAGCTTCTGTTCGAATGCGTGATAACCGATGCGGTCGTACAGCTCCTCGCGGGTCTGCATGATATCGACCACGGCCTTCTGGTGCCCATCGCGGCGGATGTTTTCGTAGACGCTCTCCGCGGCCTTGTTCATGGCCCGGAACGCGGACAGCGGGAACAACTGGATCGCGACGCCCGCCGAGGCCAGTTCGTCGCGGGTGAACAGCGGGGTCTTGCCGAATTCGGTGATGTTGGCCAGTACCGGCACCTTCACCGCATCCACGAAGCGGCGATAGGTGCCGAGGTCGTAAGCGGCCTCCGCGAAGATGCCGTCGGCGCCGGCTTCCACGCAGGCGATGGCCCGCTCGATCGCGGCGTCGACGCCGTCGACCTGGATCGCGTCGGTGCGCGCGATCAGGAAGAAATCGGCGTCGGTCTTCGCATCGGCCGCCGCCTTCACGCGATCGACCATTTCGCCCTGCGAGACGATTTCCTTGCCGGGACGGTGGCCGCAGCGCTTGGCGCCGACCTGGTCCTCGATGTGGCAGGCCGCGGCGCCGGCCTTGATCAGCGACTTGATGGTGCGTTCGATGTTGAACGCGCTGGGTCCGAAGCCGGTGTCGATGTCGACCATCAGCGGCAGGTCGCAGACATCGGTGATGCGGCGCGTGTCGATCAGCACGTCTTCGAGCGTGTTGATGCCGAGATCCGGCAGCCCCAGCGAGCCGGCCGCGACGCCACCGCCCGACAGATAGATGGCGCGATAGCCGGCGCGTTTGGCCAGCAGGGCGTGATTGGCGTTGATCGCGCCGATCACCTGCAGCGGGGTTTCTTGGGCCAGGGCGGCGCGGAAGCGTGCCCCTGCGGATGCGTTGCTCATTGCGGACGACTCCTCATCTGTAGTCATGCCCGGTGCGGAGCATCGGGCCGGGCGGCGGCCTCTGCCATTGCCTCCCGTGGGGCGCAATCTGGCACCATCGCGATGGTTGATCAATCTTGATCCTGTCGATCAATCTATCGACATCCCACTGCCGGCATCGCCATGACCACCGATCTGCTCACCGCCCGCGACACCTGCCGCCTGCTGGGCATCAGCCAGGCCACGCTCTATGCCTACGTGAGCCGCGGCCTGCTGGAGTCGCGCCCGGGCATGGATCACCGCAGCCGCCTGTACCTGCGCCAGGACGTGGAGCGGCTGGCGCAGCGCAAGCGCGCCGGCCGCGGCGCCGCCAGCGGGGCCGCGCAGAGCCTGGACCGCGGCCTGCCGGTGCTGGAGACGCAGATCTCACTGATCCGCCCGGACGGCCCCTACTACCGCGGGCGCTCCGCCATCGGCGCGCTGCGCGACGGCGCCGATCTGGAAGACATAGCGCGGCTGCTGTGGGACTGCGGCGATCACGACCCGTTCGCCGCCGACTTCGGCGACGTCTGGCCCACGCACGTCGCCGGCATCGCCACCAACACCGACCTGCCGCCGCTGGAGCGCGCGATGGCCGCGATCCCGCTGCTGGCGCTGGACGTGCGCCATTCCTTCAGCTCCGCGCCGCGGGTGCGGCATGAGATCGCCGCCGCGCTGCTGCGCCAGAACGCCGCCCTGCTGGTCGCGCAGCCGCCGTTCGCCGGGCCGGTGCATCGCTTGTTGGCGGAATGCTGGAAACCCGGCGACGAAGGTTTCGCCGATCTGGTCCGCGCCGCCCTGGTGATGTGCGCCGACCATGAATTGAATGTCTCGGCCTTCGCCGCGCGCGTCGTCGCCTCCACCGGCGCGCATCTGCACGCGACCGTCTGCAGCGGACTGGCGGCGCTGTCGGGCCCGCGCCACGGCGGCGCGACCGCGCGGGCGTATGCGCTGATCGCGGATGCGAGCGAGGCGCCCTCCCCGCACGACGTCATCGCCGCCCGCTGGCAGCGCGGCGACGACCTGCCGGGGTTCGGTCATGCGCTGTATCCGCACGGCGACCCGCGCGCCGCGGAACTGTTGGCGCCGGTGCGCATACTGCACGCGGGCTCTCCGGAACTCGCGGCATTGGAGACGATCATTGCCGCTACCGAAGAGGTCAGCGGGCAACGGCCGAACATCGACTTCATGCTCGCCGCGATCTGTCGCGTCAACGGCCTGGCGGCCACGCCCGCACTGGTGATGTTCGCGGCCGGCCGTCTCGCGGGCTGGCTGGCGCATGCGCTGGAGCAGCAGGCACAGGGGAAATTGATTCGGCCGAGAGCGAGGTATACGGGGGTGGAGCCTTGAGGGGCGGCCGCAAAAACCTGTCTTTTCTGACAGGTTTCCCTGACGCCTGCCCGGCGAGTACAACAATATCGCCAGCACTCCTGAAATGGGGGCAGTCATTGACCGGGCTTTTTATCGAATCGGAAAAATGGACCTGACCCTGGGATTTCAGACCCTGGGATTTCGACCACGCCCGGAGCGGATTCTGCGGATGGCATGCAATTTGGTCACCGAGGTTCGACGCTGATCGGGACTTCCTATTCGCTACACCTGTGCACCGCCCGAAAACCTTCGGGCCGGCTCACGCCCCTCGTAATACTCATGGAGTACCAGATGACTGTGTTTCGAAACCTGATGAATCCCGTTGCGCTCCTGCTCGCCGCGGTCGCCTGTGCGAGTCCGGCATGGGCCGGCAAGACCGACATCCCGATGCCCACGGCGGAATACGGTGCGGCGCTGGCCATGAGCAGGAACGGCAGCACCTATGTGTGTGCCGGACAGTACGTGCCGGCCGGCAACGTCATCACCGCGATCGACAATCGCTACTGCGGTGCAGTGGCGACCTGGCATATTGCCCCGGCCGCCGAGGCGCTGCGCGTCTGCAGCATCTCGCCCATTCCATCGGGTTGGGTATTCACGCAGATCAATGCCGTCTCGAACTGCGCCGGGCTGACCGCGTACACCATCTACCGTGCGGCTTCCGGCTTGGCGGTGTGTTCGACGTCGCCTATCCCGAGCCCCTTCGGCATCAGTGCGGTCCAGTCCACGTCGATGTGCATGGGCCTCGCGCGCTACACGCTCGCCGACGTGAGCCTCGGCGGACAGGTCTGCTATCAGTCGCCGGTGCCAACGGGATACAACCTGGTGGTGACATCCGTGGCACTGACCTCCACCTGCGGTGGCGCCAACCGCATGACGCTGGCCGTTGCGCAGGATGGCGTGGTGGTCTGTACGGTTTCGCCGGTGCCGGCGGGCTTCGTGATCGAACGCATTGCTGCGTCGAGCCAGTGCCGCGGCGCCAATGTGTGGACGCTGCGACTGCCCTACAACGGCATCGCCATCTGTCCGATCTCGCCAGTTCCCGTCGGTTGGTACATCGGCGGCACCGCGGCCACGAGCAAGTGCGCCGGTACCGGCCGCGCCAATCTGATTTATCGCTGAGCCCGCATTGCGCCGGATGCGGCTGGCAATCGCGACTGCATATCGTGTCGCTGCCGTGAATGACGGGAGAATGCCCTGCATGCGCGAGTCAGTCGATCCGGCGCAAGTGTCTGGCTTCGCAAGCGAGTAGCCATCAGCAAGTAGCAAGTAGCCCCGGGTAAGGCCGTAGGCCGCACCCGGGGCTTTTGAGTGAACCGCAACGGATTTTCCGTGGCCTGCGTTTTCCCGGGTGCGCGCGGCGCGCTTACCCGGGCTGCTCATTCCGCTGTGCGCTTGAGGGTCATCGCCACCTGAAACCTGCGATGGCGCATGACGCCTTCGGCTTATGCGCCCTAGGGCATTCCGGGGCTATCGATATTCGTCTGCCGGCAGAACCGAAGACGCCGGGCATTGCCCGGCGTCTTCGCGATGTTTCTATTCGAAACGATCAGAGCAAATGCGCAACACCCGCACGCTCTTCTTCCAACTCCGCGAGCGTCTTGTCCATCGCCGCGCGGCTGAAATCGTCGACCGGCAGGCCTTCGATGCGGGTGTATTCGCCGTTGGCGCAGGTCACCGGCACGCCGTACATCACGCCTTCCGGGATGCCGTAGCTGCCGTCGGACGGGATGCCCATCGTCACCCACTTGCCGTCGGTGCCCAGCACCCAGTCGTGGATGTGGTCGATGGCAGCGTTGGCGGCCGATGCGGCCGACGACAGACCGCGCGCTTCGATGATCGCCGCGCCGCGCTTGCCGACCTGCGGGATGAACGCATTGGCGTTCCAGTCGGCATCGTTGATTTTGTCCTTCAGCGACGCGCCGTCGACGGTGGCGAAACGGTAGTCGGGGTACATGGTCGGCGAATGGTTGCCCCACACCACCATGTTCTGGATGTCGCCGACGGCCACGCCGGCCTTGGCCGCGAGCTGCGACAACGCGCGGTTGTGGTCGAGGCGCAGCATCGCGGTGAAGTTCTTCGCCGGCAGATCCGGCGCCGACTTCATCGCGATATAGGCGTTGGTGTTCGCCGGGTTGCCGACCACCAGCACTTTCACGTTGCGGCTGGCGACATCGTTCAGCGCCTTGCCCTGCACGGTGAATATCTCGGCGTTCTTGAGCAGCAGATCCTTGCGTTCCATGCCCGGGCCGCGCGGCATCGCGCCGACCAGCACCGCGACATCGGCGTCCTTGAACGCGACCCGCGGATCGTCGGTGCCGATCATGCCGGCGAGCAGCGGGAACGCGCAGTCTTCCAGTTCCATCATCACGCCCTTCAGCGCGGCCTGGGCCTTGTCCAGCGGCAGTTCCAGCATCTGCAGGATCACCGGCTGGTCCTTGCCCAGCATTTCGCCCGAGGCGATGCGGAACAGCAGGGCGTAACCGATCTGGCCGGCGGCGCCGGTCACGGCGACTCTCATGGGGGCTTTCATCAACGCGACTCCGTCTATCGAAAAGAAAGTAGGGTGGGCCCTGGCCCACCGTTTGAATTTTCCGTTGTGGTGGTAACGATCAAAAACTGTTGCTACCAACGTGCGACGCGATTTGATGCATCGCGATGGTGGGCCAGGGGCCCACCCTACGACGCTTGCTTATTGCAATTCGGCGAAGAATTCCTGGATCCGCTGCAGGCCCGGCGCCAGCTGCGGCGTCGGGCAGGTGTAGCTGATGCGCAGCGCGCGCGGCTCGCCGAAGGCCGAACCCGGCACGCAGGCCACGCCCTTGGCGTCGAGCAGCGCGTTGCACAGCGCCACGTCGTTGTCGATCTTCAGCCCGGTGGGGCCGTGGGTCTTGCCGAAGTAGGCGCTGACATCGGGGAATACGTAGAACGCGCCCTGCGGCTTCGGGCAGACGATGCCGGGAATCGCGGTGATCGCCGCCATCACCTGGTCGCGCTTGGCCTGGAACTCGGCGTTCTTCTGGGTCGGCACGTCCTGCGGGCCGCTGAGCGCGGCGATGGCGGCGGCCGTGGTCATCTCGGGAATATTGGTGATGTGATTCGAATTCATCGTCACCACCGCATTGGCCACCGATTCCGGGCCGGCCATGAAACCGACGCGCCAGCCGGGCATGCCGTAGGTCTTCGACAGCGAGTCGAGGAAGATCACGCGATCGCGAAGTTCCGGGCGGAAGGTGACGAAGTTGTGATAGCCGACGCCGTCGAACACCATGCGGTTGTAGATGTCGTCGGTGATGATCCAGGTATCCGGATACTTGGCGATCACATCGGCCAGCGCGGAGATTTCGTCCTTCGTATAGACCATGCCGGTCGGGTTGGACGGATTGTTGAACAGGAACACTTTCGGCTTCTTCGCCAGCGCCGCATCGAGCTGCGCGGGCGTGAGCTTGTAATCCTGTTCGGCGCCGCAGGGCAGCAGATCGATCTTCGCGTCGACGATTTCGGCGATGTCGAGGTAGCTGGTCCAGTACGGGGTGGGGAATGCGATGGTGTCGCCTTCGTCCAGCAGCACTTCGGCCAGGTTGTAGATCACGTGCTTGGCGCCGATGCCGGTGGCGATATTGGCGCGGGTGTAGCCGCTCAGGCCGGTGTCTTCCATGTGCTTCAGGAACGCGTCGAGCAGCGCATCGGAACCGCGGTTGCTGCCGTACTGCCCCGAATCCTTCGCCAGCGCTTCGCGGACGGCTTCGTACACATGCGGACCGGGCAGGAAATTCGGAACGCCGATCGAGAAACTGACGATATCGCGGCCTTCGGCCTTGAGACGCTTGGCCTTTTCGGCCACAACCATAATGGCGCTGGGCTTGGCGCGACCGACGCGCCGGGCAAGAGAGGGCATGTGGGGTTGGACCTGCAGAAGGTATGCACTATTGTAGCCGCGCAGCTTCCGGACCGCAGCACCGGGCGGGTCCGGCCGGCCGGTGCCGCGACGAAAGTCGGATGCCTGGCATGCATGACCGTATGAAACATGACGACCGGACAGAGCGCCGGAAGGGGAATCGCCCGTGAAGATTCGTTTCCTTGCTTCGATGACGCTGCTCGTGCTCGCCCTGGTGTCTACGACCGCAACCGCGGCCAACCGCGCCCGCGTGGCGACCGACGCCACCGGCAGTCTGGTCAAGGTCGACGGCAGCATCGTGGTGATCGAACCGGACATCGAGCTGTATCTGGTCACCGCCGGTGGCCTGCAGGAGCCGCGCAAGGCCTGGTCGGACACCGCGCGCACCCTGTATCCGGCCGAAGTCCACGCCCAGCTCGCCGGCAGGAACGTCGACCTGAAGGCGGATTACGATATCCCCGACGATCTGGATCCCACCTCGCAGCTCGGCCAGCTCCTGCGCCTGAACCAGGCGGTGGCGATGAGCATCACTCAGTATTCGATCTCCGGCACCGTGCTGGCGACCAAGAAGGACGCCAGAGGCCGGCCGCGGATGGACTGGAGCCTGGGTCCGGGCGTGGCCACGCTGCGCGAGCAGACCGGCGCCGACTACGCGCTCTTCACCTATGTCCGCGACAGCTACGCCAGCGGCGGCCGCACCGCGCTGCGGGTGTTCGGCCTGCTGATGGGCGCGGCGCTGGGCGGCGCGCTCGACATCGGCGGCGGCGTGCAGGTCGGCGTGGCCACGCTGGTCGATCTGCGCACGGGACAGGTGGTCTGGTACAACCTGCTCGCCAACCAGTCCGGCGATCTTCGCGACAAGGAAGGCGCGAACAAGACCGTCCAGCGGATGCTGCAGAAACTTCCCCTGGAGTAGGCCATGCACGGCTTCCGTCACAGCTTCGCCTTCGCGGCGCTGACCATCGCACTGACCGCATCGCCCGGGGCGGCCCGGGCGGCGGATCGGCCGCCGCATCTGCAACCCGGCGAACGCCCGGTGCCCGGCTCCACCGAGTCCGAACTCTGGTACGGCATGGATCAGGCCGAGAAGGAGATCCGCCATTCGCCGCTGATCGTCCGCGATCCCGAACTGCAGCGCTATGTCGAAGGCGTGACCTGCAAGGTGGTCGGCGATTACTGCAAGGACCTGCGCATCTATATTGTCGACATCCCGGTGTTCAACGCCTCGATGGCGCCGAACGGCGTGACCTTCGTCTTCAGCGGCGCGCTGCTGCGGATGCGCGACGAATCCGAACTGGCGGTGGTGCTGGGCCATGAGTTCGCGCACTACAAAGCGCGGCATTCGCTGGAAGGCTGGCAGTCGGCGAAACGCACCACCGCGGTTCTGAGCACGTTCGGGCTGGTGACGCTGGGCGTGGGCGTGCCGATCGCCGGCAATATCGCCCTGCTCGGCGGCATGGCCGGCCTGTCCAAACAATCGCGCGACAAGGAACGCGAAGCCGATACCCTGGGCTTCGCGGTGGCCACCGCGCACGGCTACGACCCGCAGGCCGGCGTGCGCATCTGGGAACGCTTGAATCGCGAGGAAAAGGCCGACCGCACGCACAGGAATCGCGCGGTCTTCGCCAGTCACCCGCAGACCGAGGAACGCATCGCCGATATCCGCGCTGCGGCGACGAAAGCGAGCGTGCCGGATCCGAAAACCTACGCCGAGGATTATCGCGCCGCGATCCGGCCGTTCCTGCAGCGCTGGATGGAAGGCGAACTCTCGCGTCGCACCTACGACACCAGCATCCACGTGCTGACCGAATTCAAGCAGGACGCCACGCCGGACACCGCGGCGCTGGCGACGTTCTATCTGGGCGAAGCCCATCGACGCCGCAACAAGGACAACGACATGATCAAGGCCGGGCAGCTGTATGCCGAAGCCTTGGCCCTGCCCGACCCGCCCGCAGCGGCATGGCGCGAACAGGGCATGCTGCTGCGCGCGAAGAACGACAGTGCCGGCGCGGCCGAATCGCTTCGCAAATACCTGCAGGCCGCGCCCGCGGCTACCGACGCCGCGCTGATCCGACACTATCTGACCCGACTGGAGTCCACCCCATGACGCTGCGCTTGCAGAAGGTAACCTCGAAAAACTGCCATCCCGGCAGTTTTTCGAGTCGCCAAGTCCGGCGCATGTCCGGACTTGGCTCCGCCGATCAAGCACTAACGTGCTTGATCGCGAGCGCCACATCCTTTTGCCGCAGGGCACCTCGAGTTTCTCGAGGTACCCTGAAGTGGCTGTTGCCGATCGCGCTCGCCCTGCTGCTGACCGCCTGCGCCTCCAGCGGCGGCAGACTGCAGACCAAGGGCGAAGCCACCGCGTTCGACATGACCCTGACCAGTTCGCTGGACTGGGCGCGGATCAAGAGTCGTCGCAACGAGCTGTGGACCATCGACGGCGTCGCGCTGAACCGGCTGATCATCTTCTCGAAGATCAAGCCCAACGAACACGTGTTCCAGCTGGTGCGCGAGCGCCGGTCGCGTCCGGACGGTCCGTGGTATCGCGTCGGCATGCGCCTGGACGAGTTGCAGAAACTGGTGGCCGACGGTTTCGTCGATCAGCAATGGATCGGCATCCAGACCAGCAACCTGCGCCCGCACACCTTCGGCAGCGTCGAAGGCATCCGCTTCGATGTCGAAATGACCAATCCCGACGGCCTGATCTACAAGGGCACCGCCGCGGTCGCCGAGCGCAACGAATTCCTCAACGTACTGGTCTGGATCGCGCCGAAGGAGTATTACCACGGCCGCGACGTGGCCGCGGTGGAGTCGATGCTCGACGGCATGCGTTTCAGGTAACCGCACATCCGTCTACGCGGGAAACAGAAAGAGCGCCGCAGGGCGCTCTTTCTTCATGTCGATCCGACGAAGCCTGTTACGAGTCCAATGCTGTCGTAGGAGGGCCTTCAGGCCCGAGCTTTTTCGCGGAACATCCATCGCCGTGCCGGACATCGGGGCTGAAGCCCCTCCTACAGGGAACTCAATCCCCACCGCCATCACCGCCACCGGAATCGCCGTCGTAGCCGCCGGAATCGTGATGATCGTTGCGATGATCGCCATACCAGTGCCCATCGCCCGACCCACTACCCGAACCGCCGCGCCCTGCCCGCGCCGTACTCGCGATGAACAACAACCCCGTCGCCGCGGACACCAGCGCGACGATCTGGAAACCGGCGACCAGCGCGGCCAGGCCCACCGCGAACAGCAACAGACCCAGGACTCTTCTCGACACCACGGCACCCCGCAAGATGGTCAACGTGGGCGGCAATGTGCCACGAAATCGACGTGGTAGTGCTCATCGTGCCGCCACCACACCTTTCCACGCACGAAGTCGATGTTCCTGCGCAGATACGGGCCGCGGCGGGTGGCGAACAGTTTCGGCAGATAGGCCGGCTCGAAGATTATCCGGCCGATGGGCGCACCGGAATGGCGCGCGGCCTGATCCAGCGCGTACAGATGTTCGGCCATCGCGTCGAAATCGATCCTGAGGTCGCGATACCGTGCGTGCGCATCGAATTCGATGTCGTAGCCGTAGCGGTTCGCGGCATTGCCCGGCAGCGGCACCGAGCGGCCTTTCGCATCGATCACCGGCACCATGAAATCCACCGCCAGCCCGTTCTGATGGGTCTTGTGCGGCTTGAACGGGCCGCCTGTCGCGAACCCGGTTTCGCCGTAGACGAAGATCTTCGCGGGCGCGCTGCGCGCGAGCGCCGCGTACGCATCCACGATCGCGTCCGCAACCCGCGCATGCGTATGCGTGCGCCCGAGCGAAACGCCGACGCGGCTGTAGGCGCGGAAGTTTTTCCCGCTCGCGGGCAATTGTGCGGCGCGCTCGATACGTCCCTTTGCGGACGTGCCGTAGCAGACGCTGTCGGCGGCTCTGACCGACGTCGCTACAGACAAAAGCACCAAAAATAATAACTGCGCACGAGCCACATCAACCTCGTGTAATGGCACAAGAAGGAAAAAATGAAACCAATGTAATTCGCGCATAAACGATGCGCCCGACGCACGTCAGTATGTATTTTTCAAACAGCTTCTACGATTACTCTGGTCCCAGCCAGAGAAGGATGAGAAACCAACTCCTGCCTAATTTCGCACGTTTCTAGATGCCGAGAATCATCATCTATAATTGCACCAAAATAATGCAAAACGACACCATCCTTTCGCCCATGACTTGATTTTTTTAATGCATCAATAAGCGATTTTGCACAAAGATCATGCTTGGAGTGCAAATACGAATCATGAAAAATCATAGTCAATTTTGCTGGAACACTGGGCTCCCATCTTATTTTCGATGTCGCTCTCTGCAGAAGATCCACCCACAAACGAACAGACTGACGCGACCTGTTATCCAAATATTCCTGAATAGTCGGGACTACTAACGGCAACCACACGTCAAGCTTCCCGTGACCAACGAATTCCGCAGGAATATTAGATGTCGGCGTATAAACCAAAGCTGCACGCATCGCAAAAAGCTCGGCTTCCTTTGTTATGCGCGCAGCAGTGAATGGCCCAGGGCCTTTGTAGTACAGATCGTTAAGAAGGTGATCTGTCATCAAAATAAATCTCAAAGAATCCCGGATGACGACCGAGTGCAATCGATCCGGGAATTCAGTTTCACGCAGCCAGAATCTTGTTCCACTCCGCCACGCGATCGGCCTTCGCGGCCAACGCGGCCTCGGCATCGCCTTCGATCTTCAGCGACTTGATGATGTCGTCGCCGCGGATGCTGTCGACCACGTCCATGCCTTCCAGCACCTTGCCGAAGACGGTGTGCTTGCCGTCCAGCCAGGGCGTGGCGACATGGGTGATGAAGAACTGGCTACCGTTGGTGTTGGGACCGGCGTTGGCCATCGACAGCACGCCGCGCTCGTGGCGGACGCCGTTGTTGGCCTCGTCCTCGAACTTGTAGCCCGGGCCGCCGGTGCCGCGGCCCTGCGGGCAGCCGCCCTGGACCATGAAGTCGGGGATCACGCGGTGGAAGGTCAGGCCGTTGTAGAAGCCGCGCTGGGCGAGGTTGACGAAGTTGGCGACGGTCAGCGGCGCCTTGTCGGCGTGCAGCTGGACGCGGATCGGGCCGCGGTCGGTGTCGAAATGGGCGATGAGGCTCATGGTCAGGCTCCGGGAGTGGGCGGAAGGCGCGAAGTCGACACGACATGGTGTCGAAACGACGCGGATAAAAGGGGCCACACCCTACCATGCCCGTCGTCTCCGACGGGCATGGTCATCGCGCGCTGGAAGCCCGGATGGAAACCCGGGTCAGAGGGCTTCGTCGGCCGCCACACCGGCCCTGAACACGGTGTAGACGATCACCGGAATCCCGGCGTCGGCCAGGAATTCGTGCACCAGCGGCTGCACATCCACCCAGTCGAGGCCGCCCACGCCGGTGGCGAGGCGCGGAATGGCGATGCTGGCGATCTTCTGCTCGTCGATTTCGGCACGCAATGCCTTCAGCGCATGGCGCACGTTCTGGAGGCTGGCCTTGCCGGGCTTGCCGCCGTGATGGCCTTCCGCGCCGTCCTGGGTGAACAGGTTCACGATGCGGCGCCCGTCCGAGCCGGTCCACGTCCACAGACCGCCGGGTTTCGGATGGGTAGACTGGCAGAAATGGCGGAAATCCTTGTACAGCGCCGGGGCGTGTTCGCGCAGGGACAGCGCCAGACCGGTATGGAAGTCGTCGTTCGGAGCCACGCCGTGAGCGATGGCCTGGGCCCGGGTCTTGAGGATGTCGCCGGTCACTTCATGGATCATTCGAGTCGCCTTCTGGGTGGGGTTGGATGCAGTCAGCATCCCACGGCGATGCCCAGGCCGCCTTGTCGCGAGGCAGGCGCGCATCGCGCGAAATCCACTAGAATCAGAAGGTTTTGCCGTGAAGGCTTACCGCTTGGCGGCGTTGCCGTCCGCTGGTTTACCGCACGCCTTGGCGCGACGGCGCTCAGCCGCGACGATGATCCAGCACCGACATCGCCAGACCGGCCCAGCAGAACGCGAACAGCCCACCGCCGACGGCCAGCAGCGGCAGCCGGAACGTGGCCGGCAAGGCCTGCGCCACCGCCGAATCCGGGGCGAACTGCATCGCCAGCCCCAGGCCCAGCAGCGCCAGACCCACGAAATCGAGGGCGATCAGCCACATCGGTGGCTTCCACGAGGTCTTCGGCATCGGATTTCCTGAAATCTGAACGGGGGAACCGAGCCATTACTCCCGGTCGCCGGCTATAATAGCCGGCTTCCTTTCACGAAAATTCAGCGTCCGGCCACACCCGGGCGCCCATCGCCATGTCTATCGAACGCCTGCGCAATATCGCCATCGTCGCCCACGTCGACCACGGCAAGACCACCCTCGTCGACCAGTTGCTCAAGCAGTCGGGCACCTTCAGTGAGCGCACGGTCACCACCGAACGCATGATGGACAGCAACGATCTGGAAAAGGAACGTGGCATCACGATCCTCTCGAAGAACACCGCGATCCGCTGGAAATCGCCCGAGGGCGAGGAGTACCGGATCAATATCGTCGACACCCCCGGACACGCCGACTTCGGCGGCGAAGTCGAGCGCGTGCTGTCGATGGTCGACTCGGTGCTGATCCTGGTCGACGCGATGGACGGCCCGATGCCGCAGACCCGCTTCGTGACCCAGAAAGCCTTCGCGATGGGCTTCAAGCCGATCGTCGTGGTCAACAAGGTCGACCGCCCGGGCGCGCGCCCGGACTGGGTGCTGGACCAGACCTTCGACCTGTTCGACCGCCTCGGCGCCACCGATGAGCAGCTCGATTTCCACACCGTCTACGCCTCGGCGCTGCACGGCTACGCCGGCCTCGACCCGAGCGTGCGCAGCGGCGACATGACCCCGCTGTTCCAGACCATCGTCGATCACGTGGCGCCGCCGCCGGTCGACCTGGAAGGTCCGTTCCAGATGCGCGTGACCTCGCTGGATTACAGCAACTACGTCGGCATCATCGGCGTCGGCCGCATCCAGCGCGGCAAGATCCGCACCAACCAGCAGGTCACGGTGATCGATCGCGAAGGCAAGACCCGCAACGCGAAAGTGCTGCAGGTGCTGGGCTTCCTCGGCCTGGAACGGCATGAAGTGAAGGAAGCGCAGGCCGGCGACATCATCGCGATGTCGGGCATCGAAGGCCTGGGCATTTCCGACACGATCTGCGATCCCTCGGCGGTCGAACAGTTGCCCGTGCTGACCGTCGACGAACCCACGATCTCGATGACCTTCCAGGTCAACGATTCGCCGTTCGCCGGCGTGAAGGACCGCAGCGGCGGCAAGTTCCTGACCTCGCGCCAGTTGCGCGACCGTCTGGTGCGCGAGACCCAGCACAACGTTGCGCTGAAGGTCGAAGACACCAGCGACGCCGACAAATTCAAGGTCAGCGGCCGCGGCGAGCTGCATCTGTCGATCCTGATCGAAACCATGCGTCGCGAAGGCTACGAGCTGGCGGTGTCGCGTCCGGAAGTGATCATCAAGGAGATCGACGGCGAGAAGATGGAGCCGTTCGAGTCGCTGGTGGTCGATCTCGAAGAGGCCTACCAGGGCGGCGTGATGTCGCGCCTCGGCGAGCGCAAGGCGCAGCTGACCAATATGGAGCCGGACGGCAAGGGTCGCGTGCGCATCGATTTCATGATCCCGGCGCGTGGGCTGATCGGTTTCCAGACCGAATTCCGCACAATCACCGCCGGCACCGGCCTGCTGTTCCACGTCTTCGACCATTACGGCCCGAAGACCGAGGGCGACATCGGTCAGCGCCAGAACGGCGTGCTGATCTCCAACGGCACCGGCCCGTCGCCCGCCTACGCGCAGATCGCGATGCAGGAACGCGGCCGCCTGTTCATCGAGCCGGGCGACGAGATCTACGAAGGCCAGATCGTCGGCATCCACTCGAAGGACAACGACCTCACCGTCAATGCCCTGCGCGGCAAGCAGCTCACCAACTTCCGCGCTTCCGGCAAGGACGACGACGTGGGCCTGATCCCGGCGATCAAGTTCTCGCTGGAACAGGCGCTGGAATTCATCGACGACGACGAACTGGTCGAGATCACGCCGAAGGCGATCCGCCTGCGCAAGAAGCAGCGCACCGAGAACGACCGCAAGCGCGCATCCCGCGCCGCGTAAGCCGCGGGACGCCCACGCCGACATGCCACGCGATGCGCCGAAAGACCCGGGTCGTCGCGCGCATCGCGGCCTGCATGCCATCGCGCTGGTCGAACTGGGCAAGGGCGTCCTCGCCCTGCTCGCGGCCGGCGCCATCGCGGGCTTCGGCGCGACGCGGATCGACGAGGCCATCGGCCGGCTGTCCGCACTGGCGCATTTCGATGCGATCCATCGAGCACTCGCCTCGGTCGCCGACAACATCACCCCGGCATCCGTGCATCTGATCGTGGCCGCGATCGCGGCCTACGCCGCACTGCGTCTGGTCGAAAGCTGGGGCCTGTGGCGCGCGCGGGCCTGGGCGTCCTGGCTCGGAGCGGTGTCGCTCGCGCTCTACCTGCCTTTCGATCTGTACGCAGCGATCCGCTATCCCGGCTGGATCGCCTTCCTCATGGTCGCGCTCAACCTCGCGATGCTCTGGATCCTGACGCGCGACCTCCTCGCCCGGCGCAGCGCCGGCCGAATTCCTCCCGTCCGCGACAAACCCGCGTCGAGCGGGATGTCGGACGTTGCCTTCCGACACGATCCCGCGTCACGTCCCGAGAACAGATCACGATGACCCAGCCGACATCCTACGACCCGAGCCCGCGCGCGCATCCGGGGCTGCATGTCATCGCCCTGATCGAACTGGCCAAGGGGCTGGTCTCCATCTCTGCGGCGACCACACTGGCGCTGGTCGGCCCATCGCCGATCCGCGCCTTCATCGCCGCCGTCGGCGAACGCCTGCATTTCGATACCCGGCACAGCGCGCTCGCCCGCTTCATCGAAGGCATCACCCCGGAGACCGTGCATTTCGCGGCCGCGGCCATCGGCGTCTATGCCTTGCTGCGTTTCCTGCTGTTCTGGGGACTGTGGCGGGTCAAAGCCTGGGCATCGTGGCTGGGCGCATGCGCAGCGGTGCTGTACGTGCCGTTCTGTCTGTTTGCGCTGTGGCGCTACCCCGGCTGGCCGACCGCGGCCGTGCTTACGCTCAATTTCATCATCGTCTGGGTGCTGGTACGCGACCTGCTCAGGCGCAGGGCCGCGAGACATGCGGCCATCGGCAACTGAGTATGCAAAGCCGCTGACTTGGACCTCGCGCTCGACCCGCAGCTGTGGCTCCTCACCGCGCTCGCCGGCTTCGCCGCGGGCCTGATCGACAGCATCGTCGGTGGCGGCGGGCTGGTGCTGACGCCGGCCATGCTCAATCTGCATCCGGGCCTGCACATCCTGCAGGCCATCGGCACGCAGCGCACCAGCTCGATCTTCGGCACCTCGGTCGCGGCCTGGAATTATCTGCGCCGTATCCGCATCGAACGCCGCATCCTGGTCTCCGCGTGCGTCGCCGCGCTCGTCGCTTCGGCGGGCGGCGTGCAGTTGGCCAAACGCATCGATGCCGACGTATTGAAATGGACCGTGCTCGCGATCTGCGTGGTCCTGGCCGTGTACACCGTGCTGCGCAAGGATCTCGGGCTGCACGAGGAGCGCCGTTTCCATCCGAAACACGAGGCCATCGCCGCCGCTTCCATCGGCGCGGCGACCGGTTTCTACAACGGTCTGATCGGCCCGGGCACCGGCACGATCATGGTCTTCGCGTTCGTGAGTTTCCTTGGCCTGGATTTCCTGAAGTCGTCGGCCGTGTCCAAGTCCGCGAACGTCGCCGCCGACCTCAGCTCGTGGACGGTGCTGATGCTCAGCGGCTTCGTGCTGTGGGCGTTGGCGATTCCGTTGATCGTGGGCAACGTGATCGGCAGTTACATCGGCAGTCATCTGGCGATCAAACGCGGCCAGGGCTTCGTCCGCGCGATGTTCCTGATGATCGTGCTGGCGCTGATCGCACGTCAGGCATGGCAGCTGGCGACGTCGTGAATGCCCGCAACGGCGCCTGTTGTTGCGATCATGCCTGCGTACGCCGGTCACATTCGCCGCCGGCGCCCGTCATGGTCGCAAGCGATCCGGACACGCATTCCGAACCGCCGCAACCCGCATCGCCGGCATCGACCTACCCTCTTCTCTCAGGAACCGTTCGCTCATGAAGTCCGCCATGAAATCGCTTCTGGCCGTTGCCCTGTCGCTGGCCGCGCTCGTCCCGAACGCAGCGCAGGCCGACGATCTCCGCGCCGGGGACACCTTCGCGGTGATCTGGGAGCGCCTGCAGAACAGCGGCTTCAAGGGCAAGCACGAGGGTCTGGACTGGACGGCGCTCAAGACCGAGCACCAGCCCGACATCGAGGGCGCGAAGGACATCGCCGGCCTGCGCAAGGAAATCAACGAACTGCTGGAATCGCTGCGCGCTTCGCATCTGGTCCTGATCCCCGCGGAAGCCATGCCGCAGCCGGGCAAGACGGCGCCGGTCGGCAAAGGCGAGATCGGTCTGCGCCTGACCCTGATCGACGGCAAACTCTACGTGGCGCGCGTCATCGACGGCTTCCCCGCGCAGCGCGCCGGCATCCGCCCGGGCTGGCAGGTCGACCGCATCGGCGATTTCGATGCCGCGGCCGCAATGTCGGCGCTGGCGAAAGCCACCCCGGAGGCCGCACGCCGCGGCGCGACCATGCTGCAGCTGCGCGCGAACGGTCTGGTCGATCAGGTCCAACCGGGCGCCGAAGTGACCCTGCAACTGCGCGACCCGGCCGGCGCGGTCAGCACGGTGTCGCTGGCGGCGGTCCTCAATCCGAACGTGCAGGAAATGACGCTTCCCGGACTGCCGCCGATGGCGCTGCGCTTCAGTCGGCATACCGTTCCGACCGCCAGCGGCGGCTGCGTGCTGTACGTGGAATTCAGCCAGTGGGCGATGCCGGTCTACGATCAGTTCGTCGAAGCGCTGCGCGAGCACGGCGGCTGCAGCGGCGTGGTGATCGACCTGCGCGGCAATTCCGGCGGGCTCGCGGTCTCGATGAGCGCGGTCGGCGGCCTGTTCTTCGACAAGACCGTCTCGCTGGGCACGCTCACCACGGCGGGTGGCGATCTCAATCTGGTGGCGTTGCCCCGGCAGGTCACCAACGATGGTCGCGATGTGCGCCGCTTTTCCGGCCCGCTGGCGATCCTGACCGATCGCGCGTCGGTCAGCTGTTCCGATATCTTCCCCGCCAGCATGCAGGCGCTCGGTCGCGCGCGGATCTTCGGCGACACCAGCGCCGGCATGGCGCTGCCGTCCGGGGTCACGCCGCTGCCCTCGGGCGACCGTCTGATGTATCCCACCGCCGACTTCACCGATCCCAATGGCCGCCGCATCGAAGGCGTGGGCGTGGTGCCCGACCAGCCCGCATCGCCTACCGTCGACGCCCTGCGCGCCGGGCGCGACCCGGCGATGGATGCAGCGCTCGCATGGATCGCGAAGGCGAGCTGACGATTCCCTTTCCAGGCATCGATGGCTGTTCACAGCGCTGCCTTTTCGCTGCATCCTTCCTCAATCACATCATCGTTCATCGCATCGGAGTCGCCCATGACACGTTTCAACCGCACCGCAATCGCCCTCGCTCTCGCGCTTTCGCTCCCGCCGCTGGCCAATGCCGCCAATGAGCCTGCAGCCAACGCGCCCGTCGCCGAAAAGTCCGCCGCTGAACTGCCGGCCGCGCGCAAACTCATTGACGCGCATGTCGCCGCCGTCGGCGGTCGCGAAGCCGCGCTCGCGAGCACCGAAGGCTCGATCAAGTCCTCCCTGGAAATCGTCGAAGCCGGCATGAAAGGCGATCTCGTCATGTACAGCCGCGGCGACGACCGCCTGCTGAGCATGACCCTGCCCGCCATGGGCGAAACCAGGATGGGCCGCACCGACGGCGTGGTCTGGTCGATCGACGCGATGTCGGGTCCGCGCGTGCTGGAAGGCAAGGAGCGCCAGCAGTTGAACGAACAATTCGAGCCGCTGTACGCCTTGCGCGACGCCAGCCTGGTCGAAGACGCCACCACCATCGCGCTGTCGGAGTCGGAAGGTCGTGCCTGCTACCAGGTCCAGATCAAGTGGAAATCCGGCAGCAACAGCACCGACTGCTACGGCACCGAAGATGGGCTGCTGCTGTCGACCGAATCCACCGCCAGCACGCCGATGGGCGAGTTGAAGCAGATCACCCATTTTTCCGAATACACCGCCTACGGCAAGAGCAAGGCCGCGAAAGTCTCCAAGATGAAAGTCGCCGGCATGACCCAACTCGTGCGCATCGAATCCTACGAGGAGAGCCCGCAGGACGCGAAGCTGTTCGCGCTGCCGGCGGCGATCGAAGCGCTTGTGAAGAAAGCCGCCGCCCCCGCTGAAACCAAGGCAGAGCAGGCGCAATAAGCCGGAATCCGCCCTCGCGGCGGCGGCAGGCGACATAAACGAAGCCCGCGGATCTCCGCGGGCTTTGTTTTGCGCGGCGCTTTCCTGCGAAGCAAGATGCTCAGGGCGCAACCGTCGTCGTCGCGTCTGCGGAAGATCCTGCGGCCCTGGGCGTGACCAGCGCCAACAGATCGCCGATCCGGCAATGCGCTTCCAGCGGGTGGCGCAGCGGCGCTTCGGGGTCGATCGCATAGCGGTTCCTGCGGCCATCGCGCGCGCGCGCCAGCACGCCACCCTGCTCCAGCTCGGCCACGATCCGCAGCACCGCCCGCTCGGTGATTCCCACCTTCTGGGCGATATCGCGCACGGTCTGGTCGCCATCGGCAGCCAGACAGACCAGCACATGGGTATGGTTGCTGAGGAAGGTCCAGGTGGCTCCGCCGGCATCTTTTTCGGCCATTCACGATCTCCGCTTGACGGCGGCATTCTAGCGACAAATAATACATGACATTAAATTCATGTATTGGAGATCATGAAATGTCGGTCGCACCTCAAGTCGCTCCCCTGTCGCCGCTTGCCTTGCCCGCCAACGATCGTCTGCCGGCGCGCACCATCCCCGTCGCGGCCGGCGACGGCATCGGCCCCGAGATCACCGAAGCGGTGCTGTCGGTCCTTCGTGCCGCCGATCCCGCACTGGATTTCCGCCCCGTGACCGTGGGCCTGGAAGCCTATCGGGCCGGCGCGATGTCCGGCTTCGGCCCGGAAGTGATGGCCGCGATCGCCGAGCACGGCGTCATCCTGAAAGGCCCGATCACCACTCCGCAGGGCGGCGGCTACAAGAGCGTCAACGTCAGCCTGCGCAAAAGCCTCGGGCTCTACGCCAACCTGCGCCCCTGCGTGGCCTATCACCCGTTCATCGAAACCCACCATCCGGGCATGGACGTGGTGATCGTGCGCGAGAACGAGGAAGACACCTATGCCGGCATCGAGCATCGGCAAAGCGACGAGGTCTATCAGTGCCTGAAGCTGATCACCCGTCCCGGCTGCGAGCGGATCGTGCGCTACGCCTTCGAGTACGCGCGCGCGCACGGCCGACGCAAGGTCACCTGCATGACCAAGGACAACATCATGAAGATGACCGACGGCCTCTTCCACAAGGTCTTCGACGAGATCGCGCTGGAGTATCCGGAGATCGGCAACGAACACATGATCATCGACATCGGTACCGCGAAGATGGCGGTGCAACCCGGACGCTTCGACGTGGTGGTGACGCCCAATCTCTACGGCGACATCCTGTCCGATGTGGCTGCGGAGGTCGCCGGCTCGATCGGCATGGCGCCGTCGTCCAACATCGGCCACGCCTGCGCGATGTTCGAGGCCGTGCACGGCTCTGCGCCGGACATCGCCGGTCAGGATATCGCCAACCCGTCCGGGCTGCTGCTGTCCGCGGTGATGATGCTGGTGCACCTGGGCCGCAGCGGCCCGGCCACCGCCATCCACAACGCCTGGCTGCGAACCCTGGAAGACGGCGTGCACACCGCCGACATGTTCCATGACAGCCGCAGCCTGCAGCGCGTCGGCACCCGCGCGTTCGCAGAAGCCGTGATCGCCAGGCTCGGCCAGCGGCCGCAGCGGATCGCAGCGATCGACTACCCGGAGCGCGAGCCGGAGACGCTGGTGCATCCGGACACGTCGCTTCCGCCCCACGTCGCCGCGACCAAAGCGCTGGTCGGCGTCGATGTGTTCCTGAACTGGGACGAGTCCGGTCGCGACCCACACACGCTCGGCGGGCGCCTCGAAACGCTGGCCGGCCCGCAATTCGAACTGGCGCTGGTCACCAACCGCGGCGTGAAGGTGTATCCGCAGGGCATGACGCAGACCCTGTGCACCGACCATTGGCGCTGCCGCTTCCAGGCCGCCGGGGGGCGCGCGCCGCGTCCCCACGACATCCCCGCACTGCTGCTGCGTCTGGCCGAAGCCGGCTTCGATGCGGTCAAGACCGAGAACCTCTATACCTTCGACGGGGTGCGCGGGTACTCGCAGGCGCAGGGCGAATAACCGCCGCGATGACCGAACCTCATCCCTACGCCGGCGCGACCATCGCGCTGGCGACGATGCACGGCAAGGCTGAAGCCCTGGCGCCGGCCTTCGTCATGCTGGGCGCATCGCTGGTGGTGCCGGACAGCATCGACACAGATGCGCTGGGCACCTTCAGCGGCGAGATTCCGCGCCTGCATCCGCCGCTCGAAACCGCGATCGCCAAAGCCCGCCTGGCGATGGCCGCGACCGGACTGCCGCTTGGCCTGGCGACCGAAGGCAGCTTCGGCCCGGATCCGGTGATCGGATTCGTGTCGATCCACCGCGAACTGGCGGTCCTGGTCGACGATCTGCATGGCCAGATGGTTTGCGAGTGGCGCAACTGCCACGAGACCAATTTCGCCAGTCGCGTGGTCGCTCATGCCTCCGAATTGGACGCGACGCGATTGGCGCGCTGGCGATTTCCCTCGCACGCGCTGATCGTGCGCGCAGAGCCTCAAGGCCCCGTGGTCAAGTCGCTGCAGGACCGCTTCGCGCTGGATGCCGCGATCGCGGCGTGCATCGCGCGCTCGCCCACGCGACAGGCGCGGGTCGAAACCGATATGCGCGCGCACCTCAATCCGACCCGCATGAACCAGATCGCAGCGCTGGGCGAGCGCCTCGTCGAACGCCTGCGCTGCCGCTGCACGCGCTGCCGGGCGCCCGGCTTCGGCCGGATCGATGTGGAGACGGGTCTGCCGTGCGGCTGGTGCGGGCGGCCGACCGGCGCGGTCGTCGCAGAGATTCATGGTTGCGCGGCATGCCCGGAATGCCTGCGACTCCCGCGCCGCGATGGCCTGCGCCAGAGCGACCCGGCGCACTGCGAGACCTGCAACCCCTAGCGCAGCGCCCGGTGCGACCGCAATGGGAACCCCGGACCACGCGATCACGCCGAAGCGGCCCTGTCCGGCATGCGGCACGCTCGAAAACGGCCGCCGTGACCGTCGGCGATTCCCTACAGCGTCGCCGGTGCGTTGATCTGCGCCTGCTTGCGTACGATCAACATCGCGATCTCCAGCGCCTGTTCGTAGTTCAGGCGCGGATCGACCGTGGTGCGGTAAGCGCGCTCCAGATCGATGTCGGTGATGTCGCGCGCGCCGCCGGTGCATTCGGTCACGTCCTCGCCGGTCAGCTCCAGATGCACGCCGCCCAGGCGGGTGCCGGCTGCGGCGTGCAGCTCGAACGCCTGTTCCAGTTCGCTGCGGATGTTCACGAAACGACGGGTCTTGTAGCCGTTGCTGGTCGACTCGGTGTTGCCGTGCATCGGATCGCAGATCCACAGCACGCGGCGGCCGTCGCGCTTCAGCGCTTCCAGCAGCGGCGGAAGTTTTTCGGCGATCGAGCTGGCACTCATACGATGGATCAGGCTGAGGCGACCGGGCTCGTCGTTCGGATTCAGGATGTCGATCACCCGCAGCAGCTGGTCCGGCGTAACCGACGGGCCGACCTTGATCGCGATCGGATTGCGGATGCCGCGGAAATATTCCGCATGCGCGCCATCCACCGCGGCGGTGCGCATACCGATCCACGGAAAATGCGTGCCGAGGTTGAACCAGCCGGCCTGACGCGGGACCTGCCGGGTCACGCCCTCCTCGTACGGCAGCAGCAGCGCTTCGTGCGAAGTGTAGAACTCGACGCTGCGCAGGTTATGCAGCGACTCGCCGGACAGCGTTTCCATGAAACGCACGGCATCGCCGATGCCCGCGACCATCTTCTGGTATTCGTCGGCGAGCGGCGAATGGCCGACCCAGCCGAGGTTCCAGTATTCGGGGTGGTGCAGGTCGGCGAAGCCGTCGTCGATCAGCGCGCGGATGAAGTTCATCGTCATCGCAGAACGCGCATGCGCCTTGATCATCCGTCGCGGGTCGGGAATGCGCGCCTCGGGCGTGAATTCGGGACCATTGACCATGTCGCCGCGATAGCTCGGCAGGGTCACGCCATCCTTGGTTTCGGTATCGGTCGAACGCGGCTTGGCGTACTGGCCGGCGAAACGACCCACGCGCACCACCGGCAGCCGCAGCCCGTGCACCAGCACCAGACTCATCTGCAGCAGCACCTTGAGGCGGTTCGAGATCACCTCGGGCGTGCAGTCGTCGAAGATCTCGGCGCAGTCGCCGCCCTGCAGCAGGAAGCGTTTGCCTTCCTGTGCCTCCGCGAGCTGCTGCTTGAGGTTCAGCACTTCGCGCGACGTCACCAGCGGCGGCAAGGCATGCAGTTCGCCCAGCACGCCTTCAAGTTCATCGGCATCCGTATAGATCGGTTGCTGCAGTGCCTGACGCTCGCGCCAACTGGCGGGGGCCCACCCGGCAGGAGGCGGAACGACGGCTTGCAGGGGTTCGGGGCGGGTCATGGCGTTGTTCTTCATTCGTGGGGGACGACAGGATTCATCTGATTCTGTTTGTTTCGCATCGCTTGCGTCGCTTGCCGATGCACTGCCTCAATACTTCCGGCTCAGCGCGACCGGAAGGCCGCATACGAGGCCCATCCGGCCAGCAGCACGAACCACACCAGGCTCCAGGCCGGCATCGACAGGCCGAGGAAAGACCAATCGACCTTGGCGCATTCGCCCGAGCCGGTCAGCACTTTCCTGATCACGTCGGTCAGCGGGTTGGTATCCATCATGAACTGCAGCGGCGGCCCGCACTCGGGCACCTTGCTGGGCGGCAACGTGGTCAGCCAGACGTGCCGTCCAGCGATGCCGGTGCCGATGCCCGCCGGAATCAACGCCAGCAGGCCATAGGCCCGACGGCCCCAGACGCCCTTCGGCGCATGCAGACCGCCGATCAGGAACACCACAGCGATGCCGGCGAACGCGATGCGCTGGAAGATGCACAGCGGACACGGCAACAGGTCCCACTGGAACTGCGAGAACAGCGCGAAGCCGATCAGACCCGCGCAGAGCAGGAAACCCAGCAGGAACTGGGAACGGAACGACCAGCGGAAAGGATTCGATTGCATGCGCACGCGTCAACCTGAAGGGAATGTCACGGAATGACCGGAATGCAGCACCGGAGTTCCGCCGCGACCGATAACACCATAGCAAAAACCCCGGCACGGGCCGGGGTTTTCGTCATCACTGCTGCGCAGAACGTGATGCCCTGCGTGATGTCCGGCCGTGCGATCGCGCAGCCGGCAAGGCGCGATCAGGCCGCGGCTTCGGGGCGGTCGACCAGCTCGACGTAAGCCATCGGAGCGTTGTCGCCGTCGCGGAAGCCGCACTTCAGGATCCGCAGATAACCGCCCGGACGGGACTGATAACGCGGACCGAGGGTGGTGAACAGCGTACCGACCGCTTCCTTGTCGCGCAGACGCGAGAAGGCGAGACGACGGTTGGCGACGCCATCGATCTTCGACAGCGTGATCAGCGGCTCGGCGACGCGACGAAGTTCCTTCGCCTTCGGCAGCGTAGTGCGGATCAGGCCGTGCTTGATCAGCGAGGCCGCCATGTTGCGGAACATCGCTTCGCGGTGGGCGCTGGTACGGCTGAATTTGCGTCCGGATTTCAGGTGGCGCATGGTTCTGATTCCTGGTTATCCCCGGCACCCTGGTGCCGGGATCATGATTCGTATGCTGGCGATGCGTGGTCGAGCGAGGGCTCAGCCCAGCATCCCGTGGGCGGCAATACCGGCCGGCGGCCAATTCTCGAGCTTCATACCGAGCGACAGGCCGCGCTGGGCCAGGACTTCCTTGATCTCGGTCAGCGACTTCTTGCCGAGGTTCGGGGTCTTGAGCAGCTCGACTTCGGTCTTCTGGATGAGATCGCCTACGTAGTAGATGCTCTCGGCCTTGAGGCAGTTGGCAGAACGCACCGTCAGTTCGAGGTCGTCGATCGGGCGGAGCAGGATCGGATCGACACCGGTTGCGGCCGGCTTCGCAGCGCCGCGGTCGCGGTGCGTGAAGTCGCCGAACACCGACAGCTGATCGGTAAGGATGTCGGCGGCGGTGCGCACGGCTTCCTCGGCATCGATCGTGCCGTTGGTTTCGATGTCGAGCACGAGCTTGTCGAGGTCAGTGCGCTGTTCGACGCGGGCCGCTTCGACTTCGTATGCCACGCGGCGGACCGGCGAGAACGATGCATCGAGCATCAGACGGCCGATGGCGCGGGTTTCTTCGTCCGGACGGCGACGCGCGGTGGCCGGCTGGTAGCCGAAACCGCGCTCGATCTTCAGACGCATGTTGAGGGCCGCGTCCTTGGTCAGGTGCGCGATCACGTGGTCGTTGTTCAGGATCTCGACGTTGTGGTCGGTCTTGATATCGGCGGCAGTCACGACGCCCGGGCCCTGCTTGTTCAGGCTCAGGGTGGCGGTGTCGCCGGTGCCCATGCGGATCGCGACATCCTTGAGGTTCAGCAGCACTTCCAGCACATCTTCCTGCAGGCCTTCGACCGTGGTGTATTCGTGCAGCACGCCATCGATCTCGACCTCAGTGATGGCGTAGCCGGGGATCGAAGACAGCAGCACGCGGCGCAGCGCGTTGCCGAGGGTGTGGCCGTAACCACGCTCCAGCGGCTCGATCACAACCTTGGCGCGGTTGCCGGCAAGGCGCTCGATCTGCGGAGCGCGCGGACGCAGGACCTGGTTGGCGGATACCGTCATCTTGTGGTGTCTCCTGGAGCCGGGTCTCGCGACCGCGGCGGTGTTTCTGGGGGCCTTCCGGGCAAGGAAGGCGGCCGAAACGCGGTGCGCAACGGCCGTGGGGGTGGGAGTCTCGCCGCCGGCGGAACCGGCGACGCCTCACCGTCGCTTACTTCGAGTACAACTCGACGATCAGCGCTTCATTGATGTCGGCAGGCAGATCGCTGCGATCAGGAACCGCCTTGAACACGCCGCTGAATTTCTTGCTGTCGACCTCGATCCAGCCCGGGGTCAGATCCATGGTCGACGAGACGTTCAGCGCTTCCTGCACGCACATCTGCTTCTGGGCGCGTTCGGACAGCGTGATCGCATCGCCGGCCTTGACCTGGTACGACGGCAGGTTCACCGACTTGCCGTTGACCAGCACGCCACGGTGCGAGACCAGCTGACGTGCGGCGGGACGCGTGACGGCGAAGCCCATGCGATAGACAACGTTGTCGAGGCGGGTTTCCAGAAACTGCAGGAGGTTCTCGCCGGTGTTGCCTTTCTTGGTCGAGGCCTTCTTGTAGTAGTTGCGGAACTGACGTTCCAGCAGACCGTAGATACGCTTGACCTTCTGCTTCTCGCGAAGCTGGGTGGCGTAGTCGGACAGCTTGCCCTTGCGCGAAGCGCCGTGCTGGCCGGGCTTCTGCTCGAGCTTGCACTTCGAGTCGAGCGCACGTGCGGGCGACTTCAGACTGAGGTCTGCGCCCTCGCGACGGGCGAGTTTGCAGGTGGGACCGATATAACGAGCCATGGTGTTTTCTGCTCCTCAGGCCGCCGCGTTAAACGCGACGCTTCTTCGGCGGACGGCACCCGTTGTGCGGGATTGGCGTCACGTCGATGATGTTGATGATCTTGTAGCCGACGCTGTTCAACGAACGCACGGCCGATTCGCGACCCGGGCCGGGGCCCTTGATCCGCACTTCCAGCGCTTTCACGCCGTAGTCGAGAGCGGCCTTGCCGGCCTTCTCGGCTGCGACCTGCGCGGCGAACGGGGTCGACTTGCGCGAACCGCGGAAGCCCGCGCCGCCCGAGGTCGCCCACGAGAGCGCGTTGCCCTGACGGTCGGTGATCGTGATGATCGTGTTGTTGAACGAAGCGTGGACGTGGGCGATGCCGTCGGTGACGACACGCTTGATCTTCTTCTTGGTTTTTGCTGCTGCCGGCTTGGCCATGGTCTATGCCCTTACTTCTTGATGGCCTTGCGCGGACCCTTGCGGGTACGGGCATTGGTCCGGGTGCGCTGACCGCGGAGCGGCAGGCCACGACGATGACGCAGACCACGATAGCAACCCAGGTCCATCAGACGCTTGATCGCCATGCCGACTTCGCGGCGGAGGTCGCCCTCGACCGTGATCTTGCCGATCTCGGCGCGAATGCGCTCGACTTCGGCTTCGGACAGGTCGCGGATCTTGGTGCTCGAAGTCACGCCTGCGGCTTCGCAGACCTGCTTCGAACGGGTACGGCCAATGCCGTAGATGCTTTGCAGCCCGACCCAGACGTGTTTCTGGGCAGGCAGGTTGACACCTGCAATACGCGCCATGCGCGGATCTCCAACTGGTTTGACGGCCGGGTTCCCCCGGCAGATAGGGCACTTGGGCTAAGTGAACTCGAAATTGTAACAGGGCCTCGGTAATCATGGAAGGGGTCAAGCAGAAGCTCGACACCGCCGGCACCTGCAAGAGGTACCAGCGGACCTTCCGGCATGGGGAGAGTGCCCATGCTCCGGCGACGGATCGATCCTGGCGGACAGGCATGCTTCTTTCGAAGCCCCCTGTTCCACCGGCCGGCACTCCTCATGTGCCGACATTGGCTTCGAACCACCCACGCCCGAGACCGCTGCGCAAGTCGCCCATCTTGCTTTCCCATGAGAGGGGGAAAGCGGAAATGCTGTGTTTCCATCCATGTGGCAGGCTGTCGAGCCTGCCATTCATGCCCTGCCCCATCCTGTGGGCAGGCGATCGTACACCAACCAGCGGGACAACGCTTACGCGTCTCAACGCCCGCGCGAACCGCCCTTGAGATTGGCCTTCTTCAGCAGGCTCTCGTACTGATGCGACATCAGATGCGCCTGGATCTGCGCAATGAAGTCCATCACCACCACCACCACAATGAGCAACGAGGTACCACCGAAGTAGAACGACGTCCCGAGCTCGGTCTGCATGAACGTGGGCAGCAGGCAAACGATCACCAGGTAGATCGCACCGGCGGCCGTCAGGCGGGTCAGCACGGCATCGATGTAGTCAGCCGTCGCTTTGCCGGGACGGATGCCCGGAATCAGCGCCCCCGACTTCTTCAGATTGTCCGCGGTCTCCTGCGAGTTGAAGACCAGTGCGGTGTAGAAGAACGCGAAGCCGATGATCAGCGCAGCGAACAGGATCATGTACAGCGGCTCGCCCGGCGAAAGTGCCTGCGCGACCTTCTGCAGGACGCTGACGTTACCGCTGGCGCTGAACCAGGTCGACGCCGTGGCCGGGAACATGATGATCGACGATGCGAAGATCGCCGGAATCACGCCCGACATATTGAGCTTGAGCGGCAGGAACGAGGTCTGGTTCATGTACGCATTGCGGCCGCCTTGGCGCCGCGCGTAATTGACCGTGATCCTGCGCTGTCCTCGCTCGACGAACACCACGAAGTAGGTGAAGACCATCACGATCACCAGGATCGCGATCACCGTCAACGAACTCATGTCGCCGTTGCGGGCCTGTTCGAGGGTATTGAGCACTGCACCGGGCAGACCGGCGACGATGCCCGCAAAGATGATCAGCGAAACACCGTTACCGATGCCACGCTCGGTAACCTGCTCGCCGAGCCACATGAGGAACATCGTGCCTGCCGTCAACGAAACGACAGCGGTCAGGATGAAGCCCATGCCGGGCGAGTAGACCACCGGGATACCGTTATTGGCGCCGGATGCCTGCAGCGCAGTGGCGATACCGGCAGCCTGGAAGACCGCCAGTGGAATCGCACCGATTCGCGACCACTGGGTGATCCGACGACGGCCGGACTCGCCTTCCTTCTGGATCGCCTTCAGGCTGGGCACGATCTGCACAAGCAACTGCACGATGATCGACGCCGAGATGTAAGGCACGACATTGAGCGCGAACAAGCTGAAACGTTCCAGCGCACCACCAGAGAACATGTTGAACATGTCGACGATGGTGCCTTCCTGGGACTTCATCAACTCCAGCATCGCATCTGGATTGACGCCCGGCACCGGGATATAACAACCGATGCGGTAGACGATCAATGCCCCGACGACGAAGAGCAGGCGGGAGCGGAGCTCACTGAATTTACCGAGCCCACCACCGACGCCACCGATTGCGTTCGCGCTTCGCGCCATACCCGGATTACTCCTTGGCTTCGAGCGGCTCGAGGCTGCCGCCGGCAGCTTCGATTGCCGCCTTGGCGCCAGCGGTCGCCAGAAGGCCCTTCAGCACGAGCTTCTTGGTCAGCTCGCCCTTCAGAACGATCTTCACCTTCTTCGCGCTCGCGGGAATCAGCTTGGCGGCGCGCAGCACAGCGATATCGACCGTGCCTTCCAGTTTGTCCAACTGGTAGAGCATCACTTCGGCGCTCTGCTTCGCCATCTTCGACCGGAAACCGATCTTCGGCAGGCGGCGCTGCATGGGCATCTGGCCGCCTTCGAAACCGGCCTTGATCTTGCCCTTGCCGGCGCGAGCGAACGAACCCTTGTGACCACGACCAGCGGTCTTGCCGAGGCCGGAACCGATACCGCGACCGACGCGGGTGCGCTCTTTGCGAGCGCCATCGGCGGGCTTGAGTGTATTCAGACGCATGTGATTACTCCTCGACGCGAACGAGATAGTGCAGCTGCGTGATCAGGCCACGCACCTGCGGACTGTCTTTCAGTTCGCGCACATCATTCAGTTTGTTCAGGCCCAGCGCCTTCACCGAAAGACGGTGACGGGCTTGGGTACCGCGCAGGCCTTTGACCAGGCGGACCTTGACGGTTCCATTGGAACCGGCGGTCTTGGTATCAGCCATGTTTGATCTCCTCGGTCTTCTTGCCGCGCTTGGCAGCGATGCGGGTCGGCGACTGCATGGATTCGAGACCCCTCAGCGTGGCCCGGACCAGATTGATCGGGTTGCGCGAACCGGTGGCCTTGGCCAGCACGTTCTTCACGCCGACCGCTTCGAGGACAGCGCGCATCGCGCCACCGGCGATCACGCCGGTACCTTCCGAAGCAGGCTGCATGTAAACGTGCGCAGCGCCGTGGCCCGACTTGACGGCGTGCCACAAGGTACCGCCATTGAGATCCACGCTGCTCATGTTCTTGCGCGCGTATTCCATCGACTTCTGGATCGCGACCGGCACTTCGCGCGCTTTGCCGTAGCCGAAGCCGACCTTGCCGGAGCCGTCGCCCACCACCGTCAACGCGGTGAAGGTGAACTGGCGGCCGCCCTTCACGGTCTTGCTGACGCGATTGACCGCGATCAGCTTTTCGATCATGCCATCGTCGACTTCTTCACGGTTGCGATCGCGGTCGCGTCCGCGCGATTCACGTTGTTCTGCCATTGCCTTATCTCGGTTGTTGAGGAATTTGCGGCGTGGCCGCTTATGGTTGTGATGTGCTTCGGTTGCTTCGCGCCGCCCGGAACCGGAGGACGCGCCCGATGTCGCCTACATCGGCAGGTCGAACAACGGGTGGGGACAACACCCCACCCTTTCAACAGACGCTTAGAACTGCAGACCGCCTTCGCGGGCAGCATCGGCGAGCGCCTTGATGCGGCCGTGATAGCGGTAGCCCGAGCGATCGAATGCGATCTTCTCGATGCCGGCAGCCTTCGCCTTCTCGGCGATCATGCGACCCACCTTGGCGGCGGCTTCGCTGTTCTTCTTGCTTTTCAGGCCATCACCCACATCGGTCTGCATGGTATTGGCCGCAGCCAGCACCTTGGAGCCGTCGGCGGTGAACACCTGGGCGTACAGATGCTGCCCCGTGCGCAGCACGGTAAGGCGTGGCACGCCGAGTTCGCGGATGTGCGCGCGCGTTGATTTGGCGCGGCGCAGTCGGGCGGTGTTCTTGATGCTGCTCATGGTCTTGATCCTTCGGAAGCTGATGGGCCCGATTAGGCCTTCTTGGCTTCTTTGCGAATGATGGTTTCGTCGGAATACTTCACGCCCTTGCCCTTGTAGGGTTCCGGCGGACGGAACGCGCGGATCTTCGCCGCGACTTCGCCGACGCGCTGCTTATCGGCACCCGAGACCAGGATTTCGGTCTGGGTCGGCGTGGCGATGGTGATGCCTTCCGGGGCCGGGAACACGACCGGGTGCGAGAAACCGAGCGCGAGATTCAGGTCGCTGCCCTGCATCGAGGCGCGGTAACCGACGCCGACAAGGTCCAGCTTGCGCTGGAATCCTTCGCTGACACCATGCACCATATTGGCGATGATGGCGCGCAGGGTACCGGTCAGCGGAACCAGCGAATCGTCATTGGCCGAAAGCAGCGCAGTGCCGTCTTCGATCTTGACTTCGATGCCGGCCGGCTTGGCGATCGACAAGGTGCCCTTCGGGCCCTTGACGCTCACATTGTCGGACTGGATGTTGAGTTCGACGCCCTTCGGGAGGGTGATCGGCTTTTTGGCGACACGAGACATGGGCGAGCTCTCCTTACGCCACGAAGCACAGGACTTCGCCGCCGACGCCATGCTGGCGCGCCTGCGTATCGGTCATGATGCCCTTGGAGGTTGAAATGATGGCGACACCGAGACCGCCGAGCACTTTCGGCAGGGCTTCTTTGCCACGGTACTGGCGCAAACCCGAACGCGAGACGCGATGCAGGCGCTCGATGACCGGCTTGCCTTCGTAATACTTGAGTACGATTTCCAGGGTTGCCTTGGCGCCTTCCTGGGTCACGCGGATGTCGCCGATGTAGCCTTCGCTGTTGAGAACGTTGGCGATCGCGACCTTGATCTTGGACGACGGCATTTTCACCGTCTGCTTGCCCACAGCGGCCGCATTCCTGATGCGGACCAGCATGTCGGCGATGGGATCAGTCATGCTCATTAGAGAGTCACCTTGATGAGTAGCACCGATATCCGCTTTCGCGAAATCTGTATGTTTTGGATGGCGGATCGGAATCCGCCGGAAATCCGGTTGCCCGGCCTGCAGCACCGCCGGAGACGGCTGCAGGCCGGACGTGCCGGCCTGCGGAACCCACTGGATGTAGCAGCCAACTAGTCTAGCAGCCCCGGGGGGTTGCTTACCAGCTTGCCTTGCGCAGACCCGGCACGTCGCCGCGCATGGTGGCTTCGCGCAGCTTGTTGCGGCCGAGGCCGAACTTGCGATAGACACCGCGCGGGCGACCGGTCAGGGCGCAGCGCAGGGTCTGGCGGGACGGCGAAGAGTCGCGCGGCAGCTTCTGCAGCTTGGCGGCTGCGGCCATCTTCTCTTCGAAGTCGCCATCCTGGCTGTTGATGATCTTCTTGAGCGCGTCGCGCTTGGCAGCGAATTTTTTCGCCAGCTTCTTCCGCTTGACTTCGCGGTTCACCATCGATGTTTTTGCCATGAATGCGTGTCCTGAGATCAGTTGCGGAACGGGAAGCGGAAGGCTTCCAGCAAGGCCTTCGCTTCGGCGTCGGTCTTGGCGGTGGTGGTGATGGCGATATCCATGCCGCGGATCGCGTCGACGGCGTCGAAGTCGATTTCCGGGAAGATCATCTGTTCCTTCACGCCCATGTTGTAGTTGCCGCGACCGTCGAACGCGCGACCCGAGACACCGCGGAAGTCGCGGACGCGGGGGAGCGAGATATTCACCAGGCGATCGAGGAACTCGAACATCTTGGCGCGGCGCAAGGTGACCTTGCAGCCGATCGGCCAGCCGTCACGGATCTTGAACGAGGCGACCGAAACGCGGGCCTTGGTCACGATCGGCTTCTGACCGGAAATCTTGGTCATGTCGGCAACCGCGTTCTCAAGCACTTTCTTGTTCGCCGCGGCTTCGCCGACACCCATGTTGAGCGTGATCTTGCTCAGCTTCGGCACCTGCATCGGATTGGTGTAGCCGAACTGCTTCATCAGCTTCGGCACCACTTCATTCTTGTAGAACTCTTCCAAACGAGTCGTCATTTTTGCATTCCTCAGGCGTCGACCGCCTCACCGCTGGAGCGGAACACACGCAATTTGCGTCCATCCTCCAGCTCTTTGATACCGATGCGCTCGCCCCTGCCGGAGGCAGGGTTGAACAGCATGACGTTGGAAATATGGATCGAGGCTTCGCGCTCGATCACACCACCGGGCTGCCCGACCTGCGGGTTGGGCTTGGTGTGGCGCTTGATGATGTTGATGTTGGCGACGACCACACGGTCACCGGCAACGCTCACGACATCGCCCTGCTTACCCTTGTCCTTGCCGGCAGTGACGACCACGCGGTCGCCTTTCTTGATTCGATTCATGTCTGTTCCTCCGCTCAAAGCACTTCGGGCGCGAGCGAGACGATCTTCATGAACTTCTCGGAGCGCAGTTCGCGCGTCACCGGTCCGAAGATACGGGTACCGATCGGTTCATGCTTGTTGTTGAGCAGCACGGCGGCGTTGGCGTCGAAGCGGATCAGCGAACCGTCGGCACGACGCACACCCTTGCGGGTGCGCACCACGACGGCGTTGTAGACCTCGCCCTTCTTGACCTTGCCGCGCGGAATGGCGTCCTTGATCGACACCTTGATGATGTCGCCGATGTGGGCGTAACGACGCTTGGAGCCGCCGAGCACCTTGATGCACATCACTTCCTTGGCGCCGGAGTTGTCTGCCACTTCGAGGTGGCTTTGCATCTGGATCATGGTGAGCCTCCTCGGTTATTCGGCTGCGCGTTCGACGATTTCGACGACACGCCAATTCTTGGTCTTGGACATCGGGGCACACTCCGCCACGCGCACCACATCGCCTTCGTTGCAGCTGTTTTCGGCGTCGTGGGCGTGCAGCTTGGTCGAACGGCGGATGTACTTGCCGTACAGTTCGTGTTTGACCTGACGTTCGACCAGCACGGTGACGGTTTTATCCATCTTGTTGCTGACGACGCGGCCCTGGACCGTACGCTGCTTCTTTTCGGTGTCCGGCTTGATTTCAGTATTCATGATGTCAGTCCTTACTTCTTCTGACCGAGCAACATGTTGACGCGGGCGATTTCACGGCGCACGCGACGAATGTCATGGGTCTTGGCGAGCTGGCCGGTAGCCTTCTGCATGCGAAGCGAGAAACGCTCCTTGTGCAGATCGAGCAAATGGGTCTGCAGCTCTTCGGCCGACTTTGCACGGAGTTGTTTGAGTTCCATCAGCGCACCGTCCGGGTCACGAAAGTGGTGGTGACCGAAAGCTTGGCGGCGGCCAGGCGAAAGGCCTCGCGCGCGGTTGCCTCGTCTACGCCCTCGATCTCATAGATCATGCGGCCGGGCTGGATCTGGGCGACCCAGTACTCGACACTGCCCTTACCGGAGCCCATGCGGACTTCGATCGGCTTCTGCGTGATCGGCTTGTCGGGAAACACGCGGATCCACATCTTGCCGCCACGCTTGACGTAACGACTGATGGTGCGGCGCGCGGCCTCGATCTGGCGGGCGGTGAGACGGCCCGTCGCGGTCGCTTTCAGGCCGTATTCGCCGAAGCTGACCTGGTTGGCGCTCCAGCTCAGACCTTCATTGCGGCCTTTGAAAACCTTGCGGTATTTGGTTCGCTTGGGTTGCAACATGATTAGTCCCTCGCCTCGCGATCACGACGCGGGCCACGCGGGCGGTCGCGATCATTGCGGTCGTTGCGATCGCCACGCTCGTTGCGCGGAGAATCGTCTTGCTTCTCCTGGCCGACCTGGGAGAAATCGAAGATCTCGCCCTTGTAGATCCAGGTCTTGATGCCGATCACGCCATAGGTGGTGTGAGCTTCGGCGAAGCCGTAATCGACGTCGGCACGCAGGGTGTGCAGGGGCACGCGACCTTCGCGATACCACTCCGAGCGAGCGATTTCGGCGCCGTTGAGGCGGCCGGCGACGTTGACCTTGATGCCGAGCGCACCCAGGCGGATCGCATTGCCGACCGCGCGCTTCATCGCGCGGCGGAACATGATGCGGCGCTCGAGTTGCTGGGCGATCGATTCGGCCACCAGTTGGGCATCGAGTTCCGGCTTGCGGACTTCGGTGACGTTAATGTGGGCGGGAACACCCATCAGGTCGCTGATTTCTTTACGCAGCTTCTCGATGTCCTCGCCTCGCTTGCCGATCACCACGCCCGGACGGGCGGTGTGCACGGTGACGCGCGCAGTCTTGGCGGGGCGCTCGATCAGGATTTTGCTGATCCCGGCCGCGGCCAGCTTCTTGCGCAGCATCTCGCGGACGCGGAGGTCGGCGGCGAGGTACTCGGCGTATTCCTTCTTGCCCGCGTACCACTTCGAATTCCAGTCTTTGGAAATGCCGAGGCGGATACCGGTGGGATGTACTTTGTGGCCCATACTTATTTGCCCTCGCCCACGACCACAGTGATGTGGCTGGTACGTTTCAGAATGCGGGTTCCGCGGCCTTTGGCGCGGGCCATGAAACGCTTCAGCATCGGACCTTCATCGACCATGATGGTCTTGACCTTCAGCAGATCGATGTCGGCGCCCTGGTTGTTCTCGGCATTGGCGATCGCCGATTCCACGACCTTGCGGATCATGGCAGCGGCTTTCTTGTCGGAAAACCTGAGCAGATTGACGGCGCGCTCGGCGGAGAGACCGCGGACCTGGTCGGCGACCAGGCGGGCTTTCTGCGGAGAGATGCGCGCGGTACGCAGGACCGCTCTCGCCTCGTTAGCATTTTTGATAGTGGCCATGTCTTACCTGCCCTTCTTGTCGCCGCCGTGACCCTTGAAGGTCCGGGTGAGCGCGAACTCGCCGAGCTTGTGACCGACCATGTTCTCGTTGACCAGCACCGGCACGTGATTCTTGCCGTTGTGCACGGCGATCGTGAACCCGATCATTTCCGGCAGGATGGTGGAACGACGCGACCAGGTCTTGATCGGCTTCTTGTTGTTGCCCGCAGTCTCCACCTTCTTGATGAGATGGTGGTCGATGAACGGACCCTTCTTGAGTGAACGTGCCATGGTCGATTAGCTCCTGCGGTCGCGCACGATGAATTTCTGCGTGCGCTTGTTCTTGCGCGTCTTGTAACCCTTGGTCGGGACGCCCCAGGGCGTAACCGGATGCGGGTTACCCTGGCCGGCTTTCGCCTCACCACCGCCGTGCGGATGGTCGACCGGGTTCATAGCTGCGCCGCGAACGGTCGGCTTGACACCGCGCCAGCGCGAAGCACCGGCCTTGCCGAGCTTCTCGAGGTTGTGTTCGGTGTTGCCGACTTCGCCGATGGTAGCGCGGCATTCGGACGGCACCTTGCGCATCTCGCCCGAACGCAGGCGGAGCATCGCGTAGATGCCTTCGCGAGCGACCAGCTGGACGCCGGCACCGGCAGCGCGCGCGATCTGCGCACCTTTGCCGGGCTTCATCTCGATGCAATGCACCGTCGAACCGACCGGGATATTGCGAAGCGGCAGGGTGTTGCCAGGCTTGATCGGGGCATCGTTGCCAGCGATCACCTGGTCACCGGCCTTCAGACCCTTCGGCGCGATGATGTAACGGCGCTCACCGTCGACATAGCACAGCAGCGCGATGTGCGCGGTACGGTTCGGATCGTATTCGATCCGCTCGACCTTCGCCGGAATGCCTTCTTTGTCGCGCTTGAAGTCGATGATGCGGTAATGCTGTTTGTGACCGCCGCCGATGTGGCGGGTGGTGATGCGACCGTGATGGTTGCGACCACCGGTCTTGCTCTGGCTCTCGACCAGCGCGGCATGCGGGGCACCCTTGTGCAGGCCCGGCGTGACCACGCGGACCGCGCTACGGCGGCCGGGGGAGGTCGGTTTGAATGTCATCAATGGCATCGGTGAGTCCTCAGACCTTGACCGTAGTAACGTCGATCGACTGGCCTTCGGCCAGCGTCACGTAGGCTTTGCGCCAGTCGCCACGGCGACCGTTACGGTTGCGGAACGCCTTGTTCTTGCCCTTCACGTTGAGCACGTTGACCGACTGGACCTTCACGTCGAACAGCTTCTCGACGGCGGTCTTGATGTCGGCCTTGGTGGCCGTGGTGGCGACTTCGAAGGCGTACTGATTGGAGGTTTCCTGCGCGCGGACGGTCTTTTCGGACACGCGCGGCGCACGGATCACGCTATAGAGCTTGGCGTCGTTCATGCCAGCCACTCCTCGATCTTCTTGACCGCGTCGGCGGTCATCAGGACGGTATCGGCACCGACCAGCGAGACCGGGTCCAGACCCTGCACGTCGCGGACCTGCACATACGGCAGATTGCGAGCGGACAGGAACAGATTCTCGGACGCGTCTTCGGTGACGATCAGCGGGCGCTTGCCGAGCTCGAAGCCCTTGAGCTTCGCGACGAGACCGCTGGTCTTCGGGCTATCAATGTCGAACGACTCGACGATCGTGATCCGGCCCTGGCGATTCAGCTCGGACAGGATCGCGGCCATCGCGGCGCGATACATCTTGCGATTGACCTTCTGCGCGAAGCTCCGCGGCTTGGCCGCGAACGCACGACCGCCGCCGACGAAGATCGGGGCCGTCAGCGCGCCATGACGCGCACCGCCGCCCTTCTGCTTCTTCGACTTCTTGGTGGTGCCGTTGACTTCGGCGCGGGTCTTCTGCGCCTTGGTGCCCGAGCGACCGGCGTTGCGATAGGCGACGACGACCTGATGGACCAGATCTTCGCTGAATTCGCGGCCGAAGACGGCTTCGGAGACCGAGACGGTCTTGCTGGTGTTATTGATGGCGAGTTCCATTGTCGTCTCCCTTACTTCGTCGTCGGACGGACAATGACGTCGCCGCCCGGGGCGCCCGGGACCGCGCCCTTGATCGCGATCAGGCCGCGCTCGGCGTCGACCTTGACCACTTCAAGACGCTGCGTCGTCTGCTGCTCGGCGCCCATGTGGCCGGACATCTTCTTGCCCGGAAACACGCGGCCCGGCGTCTGGCGCTGGCCGATGGAGCCCGGTGAACGATGCGACAGCGAGTTACCGTGCGTCGCGTCGCCCATGGTGAAGTTCCAGCGCTTGATGGTGCCCTGGAAACCCTTGCCCTTGGTGATGCCCTGGACGTCGACGATCTGGCCGACTTCGAAGATGTCGGCCTTGATTTCGCCGCCCACCTGGAAATCGCCGATCTTGTCGGCTTCGACGCGCAGCTCCCACAAACCACGACCGGCTTCGACCTTCGCCTTGGCGAGGTGACCGGCTTCCGGCTTGTTGATCAGCGCTGCGCGCTTAACGCCAGCGGTGATCTGTACGGCGCTGTAGCCGTCGGATTCCGGGGTCTTGATCTGGACGATGCGATTCGGCGTGGCTTCGATCAGGGTCACCGGAATGGACTTGCCATCTTCGGTAAACAGTCGGCTCATGCCGGCCTTGCGGCCGACGATGCCCAACGAATATTTCTTCGCGGTCATGTTGGCGGCCTCAGGTCAATTTGATCTGGACGTCGACGCCGGCCGCGAGTTCGAGCTTCATCAGCGCGTCCACGGTCTTGTCGTTGGGGTCGACGATATCGAGCACACGCTTGTGCGTGCGGGTTTCGTACTGGTCGCGAGCGTCTTTGTCGACGTGCGGCGACACCAGGACGGTGTAGCGTTCGATCTTGGTCGGCAGCGGGATCGGGCCGCGCACTTGCGCGCCGGTCCGCTTCGCCGTCTCGACGATCTCACTGGCCGAACGATCGATCAGACGATGATCGAACGCTTTCAGCCGGATCCGGATCTTTTGGTCCGCCATGACGGAATTCCTCGTAGAAAGAGCGACAGGCCCGGCGGCTAGGTGCGCCGAACCCCCTTATTGTGAAAACACCTTGAACACCAGTGACGACAAGTAATTGAAAATCCTGCAATCTTCCGAGAAGAAACGACCTCGGGAACTTCACGACTTCAAAAACGAAAGCAGGCCGGAGAACCGGCCCGCCAGACGGGGAATCGAGGACGCGACAACATGCCCCTGCCGCGGTTGCCCCGAATCAATTCGAGGCGGGCGGGGGCGATGCCGTTGCGACGTTTCCCTGTCCGGCGAAGACGAAGCGCATCCTGCACTTCATTTCGCTTTACTTGCGCGCCGCCCGAAGACGGCTCGCGAAGTGGTCTTGCATTATAGAGGGGCTTTGGAGGGCCTTGCAAGCTATCGGGGCTTTTTTCGTATGAACCCGACCGAAGGCCAAGCTTCCGAAGCGCCCCCCTCACCCTCTGGATCCCCGCCTTCGCGGGGATGACGCACTGACAAAGGCGAGCGTGCTTTTGCACGCTCGCGTCAGCCCGTCACTTGACGATCTTGGCCACCACGCCGGCGCCGACCGTACGGCCGCCTTCGCGAATCGCGAAACGCAGACCTTCGTCCATCGCCACCGGGTTGATCAGGCTCACCACCATCTTCACGTTATCGCCCGGCATCACCATCTCCACGCCTTCCGGAAGCTCGCAGGCACCCGTGATGTCCGTGGTGCGGAAGTAGAACTGCGGACGGTAACCCTTGAAGAACGGCGTGTGACGGCCACCCTCGTCCTTCGACAGCACATACACCTCGGCTTCGAAGTCCGTGTGCGGCGCGATCGAACCCGGCTTGCACAGCACCTGGCCGCGCTCCACGTCGTCGCGCTTCGTGCCGCGCAGCAGCAGGCCCGCGTTGTCGCCCGCCTGGCCCTGATCCAGCAGCTTGCGGAACATTTCCACGCCCGTCACCGTCGTCTTCTGCGTCGGACGGATACCCACGATCTCGATTTCGTCGCCCACCTTCACGATGCCGCGCTCGATACGACCCGTCACCACCGTGCCGCGACCCGAAATCGAGAACACATCCTCGACCGGCATCAGGAACGGCTTGTCGATGTCGCGCTCAGGCTGCGGAATCCACGTGTCCAGCGCTTCCACCAGCTTCAGGATCGACGGCACGCCGATGTCCGTCTGGTCGCCTTCCAGCGCCGAACGCGCCGAACCGGTGATCACCGGCGTATCGTCGCCCGGGAACTCGTACTTGCTCAGCAGCTCGCGGACTTCCATCTCCACCAGCTCCAGCAGCTCGGCGTCGTCCACCAGGTCAGCCTTGTTCAGGTAGACCACGATGTACGGCACGCCGACCTGACGGGCCAGCAGGATGTGCTCGCGCGTCTGCGGCATCGGGCCGTCGGCGGCCGAGCACACCAGGATCGCGCCGTCCATCTGCGCAGCGCCCGTGATCATGTTCTTCACGTAGTCCGCGTGACCCGGGCAGTCGACGTGCGCGTAGTGGCGCGTCGGGCTCTCGTATTCCACATGCGCCGTCGAAATCGTGATGCCGCGCGCCTTCTCTTCCGGCGCCGCGTCGATCTGGTCGTACGCCTTGAACTCGCCGCCGAAACGTTCCGCGCCGATATTCGTCAGCGCCGCCGTCAGCGTCGTCTTGCCGTGGTCAACGTGACCGATCGTGCCCACATTCACGTGAGGCTTGGTGCGCTCGAACTTACCCTTTGCCATGGCTGCTTCTCTTGTATGAACTTGAGTTGGAGTACTTGTTTTGGGCGAGTACTGGATTGCGGTGACGACTTGTAGGTGGTGCTCACGAAAGGAATCGAACCTTCGACCTCCTCCTTACCAAGGAGGTGCTCTACCGACTGAGCTACGTGAGCAACGATGTGGTGACCGGGCAACGTCGTCCGGATGTCGTGCCGCGGACCGGGATGTTCAAGGCTGCCGCAATGGAGCGGGAGACGGGAATCGAACCCGCACCATCAGCTTGGAAGGCTGAGGTTCTACCGTTGAACTACTCCCGCGTCTTGCGGTACGGAGATGGCCAGTTGGATCACACGCCGCGTACGAGACGCCAGCAAGTGGTGGAGGGAGGTGGATTCGAACCACCGAAGGCGTAAGCCAGCAGATTTACAGTCTGCCCCCGTTGGCCGCTTGGGTATCCCTCCAACTGAACATGTTCCGGTAAAACGTGACACGGCGAAACAGCCCGCAATTCTGACGACACTCGGTTTTACTGTCAACGCTCGCGAACGCCTTTCCTTCACATCCGCGACGCGACGCGGGAAATGGCGCCTGCAAAATGCCCGAAACCGCTCAGGGGACAGGGGGTGGCGGCAGTGGATCTGCGGCATAGATGGCGACGTGGGGCACGCCATCGGCGCCGATCCAGCCCCGGAACATGCCCTCGGTGTTGAAGGGTAGCCCGATCCGGCCGTCGGCGCCCAGCACGATGGCGCCGCCGTCGCCGCCGAGTGCCGGAATCTCGACATTGATCACCGCCTGCCCCGCCTCGGCCGGACCTTCGTTCAGGTAGCGCATCCGGGCGCAGACCGCATGCGCGGCGGCGGCGCGGATGTAGAACTCGCCCCAGCCGGTGCCGGAGAAAGCGCAGGCGTCGTCGGCCCAGGTGCCGGCGCCGATGATCGGGGCGTCGCCGACCCGGCCGTAGCGTTTGTCGGTCATGCCGCCGGTGGAGGTGCCGGCGGCCAGCGCGCCGCGGGTGTCCAGGGCCACCGCACCGACGGTACCGGTAAAGCGGCGTCCCGGACGCCCGTGATCGACAGCGCCCTGTTCCTTTTCGCGGAGCCGGCGCTGGAGCTGCTGCCAGCGCTTCTCGGTGCGGAACCAGGCCGGATCGACCAGTTCGACGCCCTGCTCCCGGGCGAACGCCTCGGCGCCGTCGCCGACCATCATCACGTGCTCGGACCGCTCCAGGATGGCCCGCGCCAGCAGGATGGGGTTCCTGACCCGGTGCACGCCGGCCACGGCGCCGGCCTTGCGGGTCAGGCCGTCCATGAGAGACGCGTCCAGCTCGTTGCGGCCGTCGTGGGTGAATACCGCGCCGCGGCCGGCGTTGAAATGCGGGTCGTCCTCCAGCACCGCGATCGCGGCGGTCACCGCGTCCAGCGCGGGCTTGCCGGCCTTCAGCTCGGCATGGCCGCGACGCAGCGCCAGTTCCAGGGCCGCGCGGGCGTCGCGCTCGCCGTCCGGGGTCAGGTCGCGGCGCTCGACCCCCGCGCCGCCGTGGATGACCAGCATCATCGGCGCGACTTCCTGCAGCCGGCCGCCGGTCGCCCGATACGCGCGCTGGAAGACCGGGGCGTCGACCCGTCCCTCCGGCAGATGCACCACCGATCCCGGGCCGATGCCGGTCACGTCCACCCGGCGCAGGGACAGCGGCTTGCCGGCGACCTGGGTTTCGGCGAAGCCGCCGCGCACCAGCCATGCGATGCCGCCGGGATCGGTGGCGTAGATCCGGCCGCTGCCGTCGGCCTCGACGGCCAGCGCCGCGCTTTCGTCCACGCCCAGGCCGATCAGGCTGCGCCGCGGCGTGCCGGTCATCGTCTCGGCCTTGGCGAGAAAGGCGAACAGGCGGCCGAGGCGTTCGCGTTCCTTGAAGTGCGTGTCGGTGACGACGCCCTTCAGCCGTTCGATATGAAGGAAATCGGCTTCGATGGTGTTGGCCGGACCCAGCGGGTCGGCCAACGCTTCGGGGCTGCGCAGGCTGCCGTCGTCCATCGCGCCGTAGAGGTATTCGCCGAGGATCGCCAGCCCGGCGCTGGTGCCGCCGATCGGCTTGCCGGCGCGGACGTGGGCGTCCAGCGCCTCGGCGATCGGCGTGCCCTTCCAGTAGCGGACATAGCGGGCCTGGTCGCCGCCGGCGATGAAGATGCCGTCTGCCCGGGCCAGGCTGGCCAGGATCTTCGGGTCGTTCGAGGGCCTGCGGTTCTTGAACACGAAGGTCTCGACCGACAGGATGCCGCCGACCTCCTCGTAGAACTCCTCGCCCACTTCGTTGCCCTGCGAGGCGCGCAGCACCACCACATGGCCATTGCCGGCTTTCTTCATGAACCAGCGCATGACATCGAAATTGCGGTCGCCGCCGCCCATCAGGAGCAGGCCGGGGCTGACCGGACCGGGCGTGGGCGCGTCGCGGTCGCCGATCATGAAATGCCGGTAGTCGCGGGCCATCGCCGGCAGGGCGAACGCCGCGAACAGCAGCGCGGCGATGATTGCGCGCGCAACTGCGGAACGCGCGGCAACGAGGTATTCCATGCGGGTTCTCCTGACCGGGAAGGATTGTGCGAGGACGGCACCGCACGTGGCGGGCCGGGCATCATCCGAAGACTAGACGAACGCGCGGGCAACTTCCCTCCACCGCCGTTTCCGGCGCCCGGAGGCCGCTGCGATCCGCTATGGTTCGGCGATGCAGAGCCCGCTCGACGCCTGGTTCGTCCGCGAAATCCTCGTCCACGAGGAGGCATTGACGCGTTATCTGCAGCGTTGCTGGCCGCATCGCGACGATGTCCACGATCTGCGCCAGGAGGTCTACGTGCGGGTGTACGAGGCCGCCGGGAAGGCGCTGCCTGCGTCACCGAAGTCGTTCCTGTTCGCCAGCGCCCGCAACCTGATCACCGACCGGCTGCGCCGCGGCCGGGTGGTGTCGATCGAGACGATGGGTGATCTGGAGCCCCTGCACGTCCTGGTGGATGAGGTGTCTCCCGAACGCAGGTTCGACGGGCGCCAGGCGCTGCGGCGGCTCAGCGAGGCGTTCGACCGCCTGCCCGACCGCTGCCGGCAGGTGCTGTGGCTGCGGCGGGTGGAAGAACTGCCGCAGAAGGTCGTGGCTTCGCAACTGGGCATCAGCGAGAAAACCGTGGAAAAGCACGTCGCCAATGGGATCCGTCTGATCGCCGATCATTTCTACGGCGGCGCGCCCGCGGCGACGGCCGCCGGCACCCGCATTCCCGACACGTTCCCCGGGCACGCCCATGACCGCGGCCAACAGCAGACAGATTGAGCTGATCGCCGCGGACTGGCTGGCGCGTCGCGAAAGCGGCGACTGGTCGGCCAACGACGGCATGCGCCTGGAGGCCTGGCTGGCGGCCGCGACCGCGCACCGGGTGGCGTTCCTTCGTCTGGAGGCGGCCTGGGTCGAGAGCGGTCGGCTGCAGGCGCTGGCCGCGGGTCGCGCGGCGTCCGGCCCGCCGCCGCGCGGGGCGTGGGCGAGCGGGCCCTGGGCGACAACGCAGGATCGCATCGCGGCGGACACCGACGACGACCTCGCGGACCCGATAGAACCACTCGACGCGCTGGTCTTCAGCCCGCGCCGCGCCGAAACGCCGCGCCGACGCTGGGCCGGCGCGGCCCTCGCCGCCACCGTGCTGGTGGCCGGCGCGCTGGCGGCGTGGGGCTGGAACACCTACACCGCGGTCGAAACCGCGAGCTACGCCAGCGCCGCCGGGCAACTGCGCGAACTGCGCCTCAGCGACGGCAGCCGCGCCACGCTCAGCGGCGACACCCGGATCGATGTGGCGATGTCGCGCGGCGAGCGCCGGATCGTGCTCGCGCGCGGCGAGGCGTTCTTCGAGGCCGCGAAGGACCGCCAGCGGCCATTCGTGGTCGATGCCGACGCGCGCCGGGTGGTGGCGGTGGGCACCCGGTTCGCGGTGCGCCGCGACGGCCCGGATCTGCGCGTGGTGGTGACCGAAGGTCTGGTGCGGCTGGAATCCGCGTCTTCGCAAGGGCAGCCGCCCGCCCCGACCGCGCTGTTGCCCGCCGGCAGCAGCGCCCACGCCACGCGCAGCGGCGTGCTGGTCCGCGCCGGGACGGTGGCCGAGGCAGAGCGCGCGCTGGACTGGCGCAGCGGCTTCCTGCATTTCGACGACACCCCGCTGGCCGAGGCCGCGGCCGAATTCAACCGCTACAGCGGGCGGACCCTGCTGATGGGCGACGACGCGACCGCCACGCTGCGTATCGGCGGCAACTTCCGCTGGTCGAACGTGGACGGTTTCGTGCGCCTGCTGGAACAGGGTTTCGATGTCCGCGCCGAGCGGCGCGGGGAGATCATCGTGCTGCACAGCCGCCGCGAGCCTGCCGGCCACGCGTCGCAATATCGCTGAAACGCCCGGAAGGTGGGGATCGTCGTGTTCCGCTCGTCTTGAATGTGTCGGGCGGTCCGTTCCGCGGGCCGGATGCGCCAATGCGACCGAAATGGGGTGGGGAATGGGGAATCGAGAATGCTGAGACCGTTACGCCTGATGCTGCTGACCGTGGCCTGCACCGCTGCGCTGCAGGCGCATGCCCAGGGCGCCGCCAGCGGTCCGATCACCGTCCCCGCCGGGGAACTGCGCACCGCCCTCGACACCTTGGCCCGGCAGTCCGGCACGCAGTTGGTCTACCGATCCGATCAACTCAAGGGCCTGCGCACCGCGGGCGTACAAAGCGCCCCGTCGGCCGATGCCGCGCTGGAAAGCCTGCTGCGCGGCAGCGGTTTCGTCTCCCGCCGCGACGCGTCGTCGGGCGCGGTGGTCATCGTCAGGCGCGAAACCCCGAAGCGTGCGCCAGCCGCGCCTGCCCAGGACGAACCGTCCGGCGGCGCCGAACCTCCGCCTGCGCCGGCCGCGCCGCCGGAAGAACTGGAGAGCGTGCAGGTCACCGGTTCGCGCATTCCCCGCGCCCGGATCGAAGGCCCGGCGCCGGTCACCGTCGTCACCGCCCGCGACATCCAGGCCGCCGGCTTCACCTCGGTGCCGGACGTGCTGCGCTCGATCACCCAGAACAGCGGCGAGACCCAGAGCCAGCAGTCCGCCAGCGGCGCCGACTTCTCGCCCGGCGCGCAGCAGGTCGACCTGCGCGGGCTCGGCCCCAATCACACCCTGGTGCTGGTCAACGGCCGGCGCATCGCCGACTTCCCGATGCCGTTCAAGGGCCGCAGCAATTTCACCGACATCTCGAACATCCCGCTGGGCATGGTCGAACGCGTCGAGGTGCTGACCGGCAGCGCTTCGGCGGTGTACGGCTCCGACGCGATCTCGGGCGTGGTCAACTTCATCCTCAAGAAGCAGGTCGACGGCACCACCGTCGATCTGCGCTACGGCGACACCAGCCGCGGCGGCGGCGAGTCCTACAACCTCAGCATCGCCTCGGGCATCGCCCGCGGCGATTTCAACGCGGTGTTCGGCGTCGAATTGCAGCAGCAACGCCCGCTGTGGGCCTATGAACGCGGGATCCAGGATTCGACGCTCGACGGCCCCAGCGCGCGCTCGCGGGTCGCGCGCCGCACTTTCCTGCGCACCAATTACGACGACGAATATCTCGATCCCGGCCAGGCGACCTGCGACGGCCTGTCCGGCCTCAACCGCGGCTCGACGTTCTACACCTCGCGCCCCGGTTTCGGCGCCTACGACCCGGTGACCGACGATTACGGCCCGGGCTTCTTCTGCGGCAGCGCCGCATCGATCGGCTACGGCACCGTCATCAGCGAACGCAAGGGCATCAACGCCTACGGCTCGTTCAATTACAGCCTGGACAACGGCATGGCATGGTTCGCCGACGTGCAGTTGGGCCGCCACAAGCTGGGGCTGTTCCGCGACGTCAGCCAGTGGAGCTACCAGGCGCCCGACGGCAACGAGGACGGCTATTTCTTCAACCAGGCCACCGACCAGATCGAATACTGGCAGCGCCAGTTCACGCCGGAAGAAATGGGCGGGCTGGACCGCGGCATGATCCGCAACACGCAGGAAACCTTCAGCATCGCCACCGGCGTCACCGGCACCTTCGCCCAGGACTGGGACTACGAAGCCGCGCTCAGCCATTCACAGTACAAGGCCACGATCAGCTGGCCGCAGATCGTCGCCGCGCGCGCCAATGCACTGTTCCTCGGCCCGCAATTGGGCGTGGATGCGGACGGTTTCCCGATCTTCAACGCCGACCCGGACCGCCTGTACCGCCCGCTGACCCGGCAGGAATACGATTCGATCGCCGCGCGCACCACCTATCACCCGCGGTCGCGCACCGACACCCTGTCGCTGACCCTGACCAACGCCGATCTGTTCGCGCTGCCGGCCGGGCCGGTGGGCTTCGCGGGCGTGGTCGAATTCGGCAACCAGGCCTATGACCTCAATCCCGATCCGCTGGCGACCCAGTACTACTACTACAGTTGGAAGGATTCCGACGGCCAGGGCAGCCGCAACCGCTGGGCCGCCGCCGGCGAACTGCGCATGCCGCTGCACGAGACCGTGAACCTCAGCGTGGCCGGCCGTTACGACCAGTACCGCTATTCCGGCAACGACATCGGCAAATTCACCTGGAGCACCGGTCTGGAATGGCGCCCGCTGGACTCGCTGCTGGTGCGCGGCTCCTACGGCACCGCGTTCCGCGCCGCCGACCTGCACTACGTCTACGCCGGGCTGGGCAACGACGAAACCTCGGGCCTCGATTACTTCGCCTGTTTGATCGACGACCCGGGCGCCAGCGACTGTTCCGATTACGACGAGAACCTGATCCGCACCCGCCAGGGCAACCGCGACCTCGAACCCGAGACCAGCACGTCGTGGACCGCGGGCGTGGTGTGGTCGCCCACCGCCGATTTCGACCTCTCGCTGGATTACTTCGACATCCGCATGCGCGACCAGGTGCTGGACATGAGCGTGGACGCGATCCTGCGCGACGAGGCCAGCTGCCGGCTCGGCGACCTGGATCCGGCCTCGCCGACCTGCGTCGATGCCATTGGCCGGATCACCCGCATCGACGGCGATCTGTACGGCGTGTTCGTCAACCCGATCAACGTCGCCCGAGAGAACACCAGCGGCGTCGATCTGAGCGCGCACTACAGGCTGACGACGCGGTTCGGCGACTTCCGCTTCGGCGCCAATCACAGCTGGGTGCGCAGGCACGATTTCCAGCAATACGACGGCGACCCGGTGGAAGACCAGTTCGCGGTGAACAGCGGTTTCGACATCCCGAAGACCAAGACCAGCGCGACCGTGGGCTGGTCGATGGACCGGTGGTCGGCCAGCCTGCACGGCGAACGCCTGGGCAAGCTGCCGAATTCGGATTCCGTCGATCAGGTCTACGACCCGGACGACGGCGGCAGCCCGTGGATCGGCGCGACCTGGCGCTACAACCTCGCCGCCGGCTACCGCTTCAACGAGGCGATGCAGGTGTCGCTGTCGGTGAACAACCTGTTCGACAATCTGCCGCCGAAGGATCGCAGCTACACCGCGTATCCCTACTACGACACCTCGTGGTTCGACTCGGTCGGCCGCAGCGTCTACGTGAACGTTACCTACAACTTCGGCGCCGGCGTGCGGTGACATCGCATGCGGCCGTCATGGCAGCACAGGGATGTGCTTTTTTTCGCGCCTACAAGGCACAGCCAGCCGCAACGCCATACCGTTCCCGCACCATCCCGCCTCCCCCATGATGCGGAAAGGCCCTCCCGGCGACGGGAGGGCCTTTGTTTTTTCGCGCTGGATGACGCTTGGATCGCCGATCGAGATCAGACGTTGAAGCGGAAGTGCAGCACGTCGCCTTCCTGCACCCGGTATTCCTTGCCTTCCAGACGCAGGCGGCCGGCGTCGCGGGCGCCGGATTCGCCGCGATATTTCAGGAAGTCGTCGTAGGAGATGGTTTCGGCGCGGATGAAGCCTTTCTCGAAGTCGGTATGGATCACCGCCGCGGCCTGCGGCGCGGTGGAGCCGGCCTTCACCGTCCAGGCGCGCACTTCCTTCACGCCAGCGGTGAAATAGGTCTGCAGGCCCAGCAGCTTGTAGGCGGCGCGGATCACCCGGTTCAGGCCCGGCTCGTCCAGGCCGAGGTCGGCCAGGAAGGTGTCGCGGTCGTCGTCTTCGAGCTGGCTCAGTTCTTCCTCGATCGCGGCCGACACCGGCACCACTTCGGCGCCCTCTTCCACCGCCCGGGCGCGCACGGCGTCCAGGTGCGGATTGTTCTCGAAGCCGTCTTCCAGCACGTTGGCCACGTACATCACCGGCTTCAGCGTGAGCAGGAACAGGTCGCGCACCGCCAGCCTGTCGTCGTCGGACAGGCCCAGCGCGCGCGCCGGCTTGCCGCTGTCCAGCCCGGCGCGGACCCGGCCCAGAATCTCCGCGCGGACCTTGGCGTCCTTGTCGCCGGTCTTGGCCGAACGCTCGGCGCGCTGCAGCGCCTTTTCGACCGATTCCAGGTCGGCCAGCGCCAGTTCGGTATCGATGGTCTCGATATCGGCGATCGGGTCGACCTTGTTGTTGACGTGGATCACGTCGGGATTCTCGAAGCAGCGCACCACGTGGGTGATCGCGTCCACTTCGCGGATGTGGGCCAGGAACTTGTTGCCCAGGCCCTCGCCGCTGGCGGCGCCGGCCACCAGGCCGGCGATGTCGACGAACTCGACCGCGGTCGGGATGCATTTCTGCGGCTTGACGATCTCGGACAGCGCGTTGAGGCGCGGATCCGGCACCGGCACGATGCCGACGTTGGGCTCGATCGTGCAGAACGGGAAGTTGGCCGCAGCGATGCCCGCCTTCGTCAAGGCGTTGAAGAGGGTCGATTTGCCGACGTTCGGCAGACCGACGATGCCGCATTTGATGCCCATGGTATTTCCTGGTGTGAGGCGAGCGCTGGCGCCGGCCTTGAAGCGGTTCGTGAAATCATTCGTGAAACCAGACGTCAGCGGCCCTGTGCGGATGGCCGCTGACGTCTGCCCTCACTTCGGTGTGTGCAACTTCGTCATCGCATCCATGTGATTGCCCGCGACCGCCAACGGCAGTGCGTCGATGGCGTCGTCGATGGAGCGGTGGATCAGGATGTCGTCGTCCTTGCCCGGGCGGCCCAGCACCCATGGCGTGACCTTGTCCTTGTGGCCCGGATGGCCGATGGCGACCCGCAGCCGGTGGAATTGACCATGGCCCAGCAGCCGCACGATGTCGCGCAGGCCGTTCTGGCCGCCGTGGCCGCCGTCGAACTTGAAGCGCGCCACGCCGGGCGGCAGGTCCAGTTCGTCGTGGGCGACCAGCATCTCGTCCGGCTCGATCTTCCAGTAGCGCAGCGCGGCGGTGACCGACTTGCCGCTGAGGTTCATGAACGTGGCCGGCTTCAGCAACCAGACCGTCTGTCCGGCGATCTCGACCTTGGCGGTTTCGCCGAAGAGCATGCTCTCCAGCCCGAAACGCGCGCCGGCTTTTTCCGCCAGAGCGTCCACAAACCAGAACCCGGCGTTGTGCCGGGTTCGGGCGTGTTCGGTGCCGGGATTACCCAGCCCGACGATGAGACGTAAACCTGTCATAACCTTGAAGAATGTCATCCCGAACCGGTGAAGCCGAGCGAGGGATCTGCTTGTGAATCAAGGCAGACCCCTCGCCGATGGCTCGGGGTGATCATCGCGAAGCGATGATCACTTGGCGTCCTTCTTGGTGACCTTCGCGGCCGGCACTTCGGCGACCGGCGCTTCGGCGTCGGCTTCTTCTTCCTTGCCGTGCTTGGCGATGACCAGCGCCAGATCGTGCTCCTTGCCCAGCTTCAGTTCCGGGATCGAAACGCCTTCCGGCAGCTTGAGGTCGGACAGGTGCAGGATGGTGCCGACGGTCAGCTCGGACAGATCGATTTCGAGGAACTCGGGCAGATCCTTCGGCAGGCACTCGATCACCACTTCGTTCAGCTCGTGGGTCACGACCACTTCCGCGGCCTTGCCGGCCGGGGACACGTCTTCGTTGAGGAAGTGCAGCGGCACCGCGGTGCGCAGCGGCTTGTTCACGTCGACGCGCTGGAAGTCGATGTGCATGATGATCTGCTTGAACGGATGGCGCTGGATGTCGCGCAGCAGGGCCTTCTCGACCTTGCCGTCGATCTCCAGGTCGAGGATCGACGAGTAGAACCACTCGTGCTGGCTGGCCAGCCAGGTCTTCTCGTGTTCGAGCTGGAGACTCTGGGGAGCGGCTTCGCCGCCGTAGATGACGGCCGGAATCAGGCCGGCATGACGCAGGCGGCGGCTCGCACCTTTCCCCTCGTCCTTGCGGCCCGCGGCCTTGATGTTGTGTTCTGCCATTTCGATTACTCACTTTGCTTGCGATTGAACCGCCTCGCGGCGGTGGTTGGACTTCTCCGCGACCAGAGAAGCCTGTGTCCGGCGCCCGCGGAACGGACGCCGGTATTTTGATATCGGGCCGACGGAACTCAGTCGACGTACAACGAACTGACCGATTCGCCGAACGCAACCCGGCGGATCGTTTCGGCCAGCAGCTCGGCGACGCTGAGCTGGCGGATGCGGGAGCAGGCGCGCGCCGCGTCCGACAGCGGAATGGTGTCGGTGACCACCAGCTCGTCGAGCTGCGATTTGTTCACGTTGTCGATCGCCGGGCCCGACAGCACCGGATGGGTGCAGTAGGCGATCACCCGCTGCGCGCCCTGCGCCTTCAGCGCCGCCGCGGCGGCGCAGAGGGTGCCGGCGGTGTCGACGATGTCGTCCACCAGCACGCAGGTCTTGCCGGTCACGTCGCCGATGATGTTCATCACCGTGGCGACGTTGGCGCGCGGACGGCGCTTGTCGATGATCGCCAGCTCGGCGTCGTCGAGGCGCTTGGCGATGGCGCGGGCGCGGACCACGCCGCCCACGTCCGGCGACACCACGATCAGGTTGTCGGTGCCGTAGGCGCGCCAGATGTCGGCGAGCAGCAGCGGCGACGAATAGACATTGTCGACCGGGATATCGAAGAAACCCTGGATCTGGTCGGCGTGCAGATCGACCGTCAGCACGCCGTCGGCGCCGGCCGCGGTGAACATCTTGGCCGCGACCTTCGCCGTGATCGGCACCCGCGACGAACGCGGGCGGCGATCCTGGCGGGCGTAGCCGAAGTACGGCACCACCGCGGTGACGCTGGCGGCCGACGCGCGCTTCAGCGCATCGATGATCACCAGCAGCTCCATCAGGTTTTCGCCGCTCGGCGCGCAGGTGGGCTGCACGACGAACACTTCCTGGCGGCGCACGTTTTCCTCGATCTCGACCTGGGCTTCGCCGTCGGAGAACTTGGAAACCAGCGCCTTGCCCGGGCGAATGCCCAGCTCCTTGCAGACCGCGTCGGCCAGCGGCCGGTTGGCGTTGCCGGAGAAGATCAACAACTGACGATCGTCTTGCATGATGGATTCCGCTTCGCTCTGACCGTGGCGGGTGGAGGAATGCCGCGAAGCGGGATCCCGATGATGCAATGGCAGGGGCGGCAGGATTCGAACCTGCGAATGCCGGGATCAAAACCCGGTGCCTTAACCACTTGGCGACGCCCCTTCGGTGGAATCGTGTCGGCCGTGCGTCGTCGAAAACGAAACGTCCGGCTTCCCGATTCCCGACGGTCCCGTCGAGCGGACCGTCAAATCGTTTCGAGCGCATCCAGCAGCGGCGAGCGCGAGGCGCCGGCAGCGATCCAGGCGTTGAAACCTGAAGGCTGCCGGCCTGCCAGCACCGCGAGTGCGCGTTCGGCGGATCCGCGATGGGCGAATTCGACGAAGCACACACTGCCGGAGCCGGTCAGCCGCGGGATGCCGATGCTGCGCAATGCGGCGAACACAGCCTCGACGGCGGGCTCGCGACAGCGCAGGACCGGCTCGAACGCGTTGCCGAGCGCCTGCCCTTGCAGGAATGGGTCCGAAACGAAGCCCGCCATTGTCGCGGCTGGGGCATTTCTCGTCAATTCAGACGCCTGGAACAGTTCGGCGGTGGCGGCGTGGATGCCGGGCGCCACCAGCACATACCAGGCCGGCGGCAGCGCGATCGGCGTCAGCCGCTCGCCCAGGCCCTCGGCCCAGGCGTTCCGGCCGCGGACGAAGACCGGCACATCCGCGCCAAGCTGCAGCCCCAGCGCCGCCAGCGCATCGACCCCGAGGTCGCAGCCCCAGAGTCTGTCGAGGGCGCGCAGCACGGTAGCGGCGTCGCTGGAGCCGCCACCGAGCCCGCCGCCGGACGGAATCCGCTTTTCGATGGCGATATCCGCACCTTGGGCGACATTGGCGACCGTTTGCAGCAATCTGGCACCCCGCACGGTCAGATCGTCGGCTTCGGCCACGCCCGGGGCGGAATCGCCGTGACGAACGATGCGGCCATCGTCGCGCAGGCGGATATGGATGGTGTCGCCCCAGTCGAGCATCCGGAACGCGGTCTGGAGTTCGTGATACCCGTCGGCGCGACGGCCGACGATGCGCAGGAACAGATTCAGCTTGGCCGGCGCCGGCCAGCCCGACCAGCCCGCATCGCCATCGGACGCGGTCATGACGAGTGCGCACTCATGGCGAGGCGAACAGCCAGTCGTCGATCTGCAGCTTCACCTTGGCGTCGCCGGACTCGGCCTCGATCCGCGCCGGCAGATCCGGCTGGCCCGCCGGTCCGGGGCGCCACGCCGTGTAGCGCACGCTCCAGCCGGCCTGGCGCAGCAGCGAAGGCCGGCCCTGGCCGTCGTACTCGACCGATTCGACCGGATAGCCGGCCGCAGGCGCGCCGCGCACCCAACTGCCGAGCTGCTGCAGCGGCACCTGCCAACCGGTGGCCTCAAGCAGCAGCGCCTCGGCGAATTCGCCGTCGCGCGGACCGCCTTCCAGGCCTTCGATGCGACCGGCCTCGGAATGCAGGTCGCCGGTCAATCGCCAGCTCTGCCGGGTCACCGGCGCGCTGAGCGCGATGCTGTAGCGGTTGCGGTCGAGCTGTTCCCATTCGATCCGCCCGCTGCCGCCCTTGGCGCCCCGGCTGATCGCGGCGCGACCGGTGAACGACCATGTCGAATACAGCGACAGCCATTCGGCGCGTTCGCGCTGGCGCTCGGCCTGCATCTCCGCCGACAGCGGCGGCGCGGTGCGGGTCGGCGCGGTGGTCGCGCAGCCGGCCAGCAGCAGCGTCGCGGTCAGCATGGTTGCGAACGAATGCCACTTCAACGGACCAAGCCTCATGCGCCCGCCTTCTCCGGCAGCGGCGGCAGCGTCACGCCGGTCTTCTCGATCGCACGCAGCAGCGAGCGGCTCTTCGGGTCGATCTTGCGCGCTTCCTCGAAGAATTTGCGCGCTTCGTCCTTCTGCCCCAGCGCCCACAGCACTTCGGCGACGTGCGCGGCGATTTCGGCGTCCTTCTGCTTGGTGAAGGCGCGCCGCAGTTCGACCAGCGCCTCCTCCTTGCGGCCCAGGCGGTAGAGCACCCAGCCGTAGCTGTCGATGATCGCGGCGCTGTCGGGCTGTGCGGCGATGGCCCGCGAGATCAGTTCCAGCGCTTCCTGGTAACGGTCGGTGCGGTCGGCCAGGGTGTAGCCGAGCGCGTTGAGCGCGTTCACGTCGTCGGCATCGATGGCCAGGATCTTGCGGAAATCGGCCTCGGCGCGCGGGATCTCGTCGCGCCGCTCCCACATCAGCGCGCGGGCGTAGAGCAACTGCGGATCGTCGGGGAACGCGGCGAGCGCGCGGGCGTAGGTGTCCAGTTCGCCGTCCAGGTTGCCGTCTTCCTTGCGCAGCTCCGCTTCCAGCAGATAGCCGTCGCGGCGAGTGTCTTCCTCGGCATCGGCGTCGGTCTGCAATCCGCGCAGCCGGGCGTAGGCCTCATCGGCGCGCTTGAGTTTGTGCAGCACCGTGGCCGCACGCAGCCGTGCCTGCCAGCGCTGCGGGCCGCCCGGAACGGTGGTGTACCACTCCAGCGCCTCGTCGTAGCGTTCGATGAACTCGGCGATCTGGCCCAGCAGCAGGCGCCGGTCGGGATCGGGCGCGGCCGAATCGCGCTTCAGTTCGTCGTAGACCTTGCCCACGCCGGCCTTGTCGTCGGCCTGGGCCAGATACGCCGCGCGCAGGGTGTAGCTGCGTTCGTCCTGGGGACCGGCGGCGATCACGTCCGCGGCGCGGGTGTGGTCGCCCATCGCGCTGTACTGGCGGGCCACGGCGACCATCAGCTCCGGCGACTGCATCGACGACGCCGTCAGACCGGCCAGCACCTTGCGGGCGTCCTCCTCCTTGCCGGCCTCGCGCAGCTGGCTGGCCTGCAGCAATCTCACCGCGGGCTCATCGGGAAATTTTGCGATCACCCGGGCCACGATCTTCTCGGCAAGGTCGTTGCGCTGCAATTGCTGGGAGAACTCGCCGAAGGCCAGCCACGCCTCCAGTTGATCCGGGATGGCATCGATCAACTGCCCGAGCAGGCGCCCGGTCAATTCCGGATCGCCGGAACCGGCATCCAGCGCCACCAGCGCATAACGCCAGCCGCCTTTCTCGATGGTCTTGCCGTCGCCTTCGCCGCGCATCAGCGCCTGCAGTTCGCGACGGGCCAGCGATTCGTTCTTCTGGCGCAGCGCCAGCGCAGCCTCGGCGCCGCGCATCGCCAGCGAGCGCCCGGCGCGGGCGCGCCAGAGCTTGAGCGCCGCGGCGGCGCTGACATCGTCCTTGGCCAGCAGCGCGATCCGGGTGGCGCGATCGGCCAGCACCGCGTCGCCCTCGGCCGCACGGGCGGCTTCCAGATACCAGCGCGCGGCTTCGTCGAGCTTGCCGGCCTGCAGCGCGTATTCGCCGGCCATCGCCGGCTGCAGCGGATCGGGTGCGGGAACCCCCGGTTTCGCGGCCAGCGCGCTGCCCGCGAGCAGCGCCAGACACATGCCCAGCAATGCCGGCCGCCGGCGAATGGAGATCGGAAATGCGGGCATCGACGTGATGGGCCGTAAACTATGGGGATTGCCAGCTTACCCGAACCGTCTGAACGCGCCTCCGCCAGTCGTCATCCCGCAAACCATGTCCCACCTCGTCGCTCTCGGCATCAACCACCAGACCGCGCCGGTCGCCCTGCGCGAGCGTGTGGCGTTCGCGGACGATGCGCTGCCGGCGACGCTGGCCGCACTGCGCGCGCTGCCGGGCGTGGAAGAAGTAGCGCTGCTGTCCACCTGCAACCGCACCGAGGTCTATGCGCTGACCGGCGGCGACGGCGACGCGCTGGTCGACTGGCTGGCCGCGCATCCGCAGGACGGCCGCCCGCTGGCGCTGCACGATTATCTCTACCGCCATCGCGACGACGAGGCTGTGCGCCACCTGTTCCGGGTCGCCACCGGGCTGGATTCGCAGGTGCTGGGCGAACCGCAGATCCTCGGCCAGGTGAAACAGGCCTGGGCCGCCGCGCGCACCGCCGGCACCCTGGGCAATCGCCTCGACCGCCTGTTCCAGCACGCCTTCGTCACCGCCAAGCGCGCCCGCACCGATACCCGCATCGGCGCCAACCCGGTCTCGGTGGCCTCGGCCGCGGTGCGCATGGCCGAAGAAACCTTCGCCCGCCCGTCGGACAGCACCGTGCTGCTGATCGGCGCCGGCGAGACCATCGAGCTCACCGCCCTGCATCTGGTGCAGGCCAAGGCCAAGCGGCTCTTGTTCGCCAACCGTACCCTCGCCCACGCCCAGGAACTCGCCAGCCGCCACGGCGGCGTCGCCCTGCCGCTGAGCGAGCTGGAACGCCACCTGTTCGAAGCCGATATCGTGTTCTCCGCCACCGCCAGCCGCGAGCCGATCCTGCATCGCGAACAGGTGAAGGCCGCGCTGCGCAAGCGCCGGCATCGGCCGATGCTGCTGCTGGATCTCGCCGTGCCGCGCGACATCGCCGCGGATGTGGCCGAGGTCGAGGACGTCTTTCTCTACACCGTCGACGACCTGGAACGGGTCATCGAAGACAACCGCAGCAGCCGGCGCGAAGCCGCCGACGCCGCCGAGGCCATCATCGAACTGCAGGTCGCGCGCTTCGCCGAAACCCTGGCCGCCAGCGCGCACCACGGTTCGCTCAAGCGCCTGCGCGCGCACGGCGAATCCGCGCGCGACGACGCGCTGGCGAAAGCCCAGCAGTTGCTCGCCAGCGGCCACGACCCGGCCGAGGTGCTGCAGCGGTTGGCGCATACCCTGACCAACCGCCTCATGCACGCGCCCACCAGCGCGCTGCGCGAAGCCGCGCTGAGCGGCGACATCGATCTGGTGCGCGCCGCGGAACGACTGTTCTCGAATCATCCACTGCCCGCCCACAGCCGCCTGGCCGATGCGGTCGAGCACGGCCTGCATCCGGCCGCGCATGACGAACCCCACAACGACGCCCGCAATGACGCCGACCCTGCGCCGTAAGCTGGAAGCGCTGGCCGAGCGCCGCGAGGAAATCGAACGCCTGCTCGCCGATCCGGCGACGGTCAACGACGCCGCGCGCTATCGCGGGCTGATGCGCGAGTGCTCGCAGCTCGAACCGATCGCCGCCGGCCTCGCCGCCGAACGCCAGGCGCGCGCCGATCTGACCGCCGCCGAGGCGATGCGCAGCGATCCGGAGCTGGCCGAGCTGGCCGAGGAAGAGATCGACGCCGCGCAGGCGCGGCTGGCCGAACTCGACACCGAGCTGATGGCGCAACTGGTGCCCAAGGATCCGCGCGACGAAGGCGGCGTGTACCTGGAAGTGCGCGCCGGCACCGGCGGCGACGAAGCCGCGATCTTCGCCGGCGACCTGTTCCGCATGTACGCGCGCTACGCCGAGCGCCAGGGGTGGAAAGTCGAAGTGGAATCGTCCAGCGCCGGCGAACACGGCGGCTTCAAGGAAATCATCGCCCGCGTCGACGGCCGCGGCGCGTATTCGAAACTGAAATTCGAATCCGGCACCCATCGCGTGCAGCGCGTGCCCGAAACCGAATCGCAGGGTCGCATCCACACCTCCGCCGCGACGGTCGCGATCATCGCCGAGGATTCCGGCGAAATCGAGATCGAGATCAATCCCGCCGATCTGCGCGTCGACACCTTCCGCTCCAGCGGCGCCGGCGGCCAGCACGTCAACAAGACCGACTCGGCGATCCGCATCACCCATCTGCCCAGCGGCGTGGTGGTGGAATCGCAGACCGAACGCAGCCAGCACGCCAACCGCGACAAGGCGATGAAGCGGCTGAAGGCGATGCTGCTGGAAGCCGAAACCAGCCGGCGCGAAGCCGCGCAGGCGCAGGAACGCAAACTGCAGGTCGGCAGCGGCGATCGCAGCCAGCGCATCCGCACCTACAACTTCCCGCAGGGCCGCATCACCGATCACCGCGTCGAAGGCCTGACCCTCTACGACCTGCCGAACATCGTCGAAGGCCAGATCGACGGCCTGATCGAACGCTTGGCGCGCGAGCATCAGGCGGACGAACTGGCGCGGTTGACCCAGGGCGGCTGACCCGCCCTTGCAGGAGCGACAGAAGTCGCGCCCCCTGTGGGAGCGACGCAAGTCGCGACGAACTCCGGAAAGACTCGCCGCAGCCGATCGCGGCTCCCGCCGCTCCCACAAGAACAGCCCGGAAGTCGCGGCCCCTGTGGGAGCGACGCAAGTCGCGACGAACTCCCGAAAGATCTGCCGCAGCCGATCGCGGCTCCCGCCGCTCCCACAAGAACAGCCCGGAAGTCGCGGCCCCTGTGGGAGCGACGCAAGTCGCGACGAACTCCCGAAAGATCTGCCGCAGCCGGTTGCGGCTTCCGCCGCTCCCACAAGAACAGCCCGGAAGTCGCGGCCCCTGTGGGAGCGACGCAAGTCGCGACGAACTCCCGAAAGATCTGCCGCAGCCGGTTGCGGCTTCCGCCGCTCCCACCGCGCATCACACGCCATCGCGCGGCCTGCACGATCCGGATTGCACCATGCATGCATGCGCTTCGTTTCGCGCCCGGGAAACCATCGATTCGTTGCATGTACGTTAAACCGGCTGCGCCGTCGCGCCGCGACCGGATCGGTTCATCCAGCGCAGGCAAGAATCTCCGCCACGATCAGGAGAGCCGCCATGCAGACGCAGGATCCGCAGTTCGAAACGCTACGCAAACTCATCGCCGATACGCAGGTCGCGATGTTCAACACCGTCGCCGCCGACGGCACCGTCATCTCGCGTCCGCTGCAGACGCTGGACTTCGATGCCGACGGCGTGCTGTGGTTCGCCACCGACGCGACCAGCGAAAAAGCGCAGGAAATCCGCGCCAAACCCCACGTTGGCCTGAGCTATGCAGACCGTAGCGACAACAGTTACGTGTCCATCTCGGGCCCCGCGCGGCTGATCCACGATCAGGCGCGCATCGATGCGCTGTGGACGCCGGCCATGTCGATCTTCTTCCCGCAGGGCAAGGACGATCCGAACCTGATCCTGATCCGCGTCGAGATCGAACGCGCCGAGTACTGGAACGGCCCGGCCACGATCGTGGGCAAGATGCTCTACCTCGCCGCTGCGGCCATCACCGGCAATCCGGGGGTGATGAACGACAACGCGATCATCGAGCCAAGGCTGGCGGTGTAAACACGCCCGACAAAAATCGCCCTTTTGTGGGAGTGACCCAAGTCGCGACGGCATGAGGAGGTCATTCCGGAAGTCGACGTCCGTGATGCTGGCGGAATTGCGGGAACTCCGTCTGCACTTCGTCGCTACTTGCGTCGCTCCTACAAAAAAATGAAGAAATCCTGTTGGCCGTTCTAGCGACGCTTGCCGACCGCAATCGCAGCGTAGTGCGCGAAATACCACGCGGCGCGCACACGTCCCAGTCCTTCGACGCTGCGATAGATATTCCACTGCCACTGCGCAGCTTTGCGCTTGTCCGCGGACAGCGAGCCGTTGCGCACGAGGTATTCGGCCAGCGGCTCGGGATTCGGCACACGACGTGCAATAGCTGCGCGACGCACCATCGCCAGCCAGAACACGTAATCCTCGTGGCCGATGCGCTGGAACCGACCATCGCCGAGCGCGCGATCATAGAGCCCGGTGAGGTTGCCGATGCGATTGCTTTTCAGCATATCGGCGTAGCTCACTTCCGCAGGCGGCCGCACGATCGACAGTTCACGACCGCTTTCGTCGAAACGGCGGTAGGCGGTGTAGCTGACCTGCGTATCGGTCGCGCGCATGTGCGCGAGTTGCTGCGCGAGCTTGTCCGGCAACCAGCGGTCGTCGCTGTCGAGGAACGCGATGTGCGTACCTGTGGCGGCTTCGATGCCTGCGTTGCGCGCAGCGGCGACGCCGCCGTTCCGCGCCATGCGGATCGGCACCAGCCGCGGTTCGCGTGCAGCCATGGCTTGGACGATGTCCGCGCTCGCGTCCTTCGAGCAATCATCGATCACCAGCAGTTCGACATCGGCGTGGGTCTGCGCGAACACCGAATCCATCGATGCCTGCAGGGTGGCGGCGGCGTTGTAGGCCGGCATGATCACACTCACTTTCGCTGTTCCGGCGATGGCACTGACTTTCGCGAAAGCATCGCCGATAGCAGCGGGAACAGCCTCGCTCACGCGCCGCGCGCCTTGCGCCCGCCCGCCCACGACGAGCGCGGCGGCGGCAGCAGGTAATCGCGGTACTGGCCGGGATCGCCTTCTTCGCCGGCTTCGGCGGCCTTGATGATGTTGTAGGCCTCGCGCGAAGTCACGTAGTGCAGAACGTGGCGCTTGCCGTCGTTGTAGCGGCTTTCGAGATAACGATGCATCGCGTCCACCGGTTCGCCCAGCAGCGTATCGATGTCGTGTTCCTGGGTGCCGTGGGTGTGGATCTTCACGAATACCCATTCCGGGCGGCCTTCGACATGCACGCCTGTCTTCACCCACAGATCGACGCGCGCTTCGGTGGGCGGGCAGTTTTTGCGCACGTCGGCGTTCTCGATGCGCGGCATCGCGCCCATGCGCCGCTCGCGCCAGTTCAGCGCCAGCGGCCCCTGCACGATCATCAGATCGCCGCGCGTGCCGCCACCGACTTTCACCGGCGCGCCGGTATCGTGCGATTTCGGCGCCAGCGGATCGTCGGTGGCGTAATAGATGCTGTTGACGGTGGCGGTCTGGGTATCGCTGGGCGCCGACGGCAGGGTGAAGTCGGCGTAGCAACCGAGTTCGCGCAGGAGGATCAGTTCGTTGTCGATGCCGCACCAGCGTCCGTCGGCCCGGGAATTGTCCAGGCACCAGTTGCCGTGAATGAAGCCGAACTTCAGCTCGCCGGTTTCCGGATCACGCGGCAGTGCGCCGTGCTTCTCGTGCAGAGTCTTGCAGAAGCGGCCGATCGAGACGCGGAAATTCTGCTCGGTGTCGTTGTCGTGATGCAGATGCACTTCGATTTCGCCGAAGCCGTCGGAACACAGCGATGCCAGCTTGTCTAGGTGTTCCTCGGCGTATTCTTCTTCCGGGTAGAAGAAACTGTGCTGTGGCGGGCGGCCGTCGGCATCGCGATGGCGGCCGGCCAGCGTGCGGTATTCCGCGCACCAGCGATCGACGCGCCGACGCTGGGTTTCGAGATCGGCGCCTTTCCACATCGGCTCGAAATGATCGACGAAACAGAACATGACGTGCACCGGGCGATCGCTCACCGCCGGCGTGCGGCGGCGCAGATAGTGCGTCAGCCACAGATGCATGTTGCGCTTGCGCATATCGCGTACGACCAGCGCGGCGACCGCGGCCGCGAGCAACAGTCCGCACAACGCGATGACGACGCCTGCGTTCAATGCCGCCCCCGGGTGCTTCGATATCCGTTCATCTCGTGTCCCCTGAATGTGTCTATCCGCGTTCGGCCGCTCAAGCCGGCTGCAGCGATTCGAATACGAAACCGTCCGCCACCCACACCGGCAACAACGTCTGCAGCACCTGCAGCGACAGCGCGCTGTCGTCGTGCATCAGCAGGATCTCGCCGGCTTTCGGCGGATGGCGCCGGGCCGAGGCGATCAGCTCCTCCGCCGGACGCTGGCTGTAGTCGAGGCTGTCGTAGGACCAGTAGGCGATGCGGCGGCCGCGACGGATGCAGTCGAGCACCATCGGCCGCGGCATGACCCCACGCGGCGGCCGGAAATCGTGGCGCGCGACGCCGTCGAAGCGCTGCAGGAACCGGTCCATACGCTCGATCTCCGCGCGCTGTTCGGCCAGACCGAGGCGATCGAACTGCGGATGCGTCCACGAATGATTGCCCAGCACATGGCCGCCGCGCACGATCTGCTGCACCAGTTCGGGATGGCGCTCGGCCTGCTGTCCGATCAGGAAGAAGGTCGCGCGGACGCGATACGCCGCCAGCAGCGCCAGCAGCGTTGGCGTGTGCTCGGGATGCGGGCCGTCGTCGAAGGTCAGATACAGGACCCGGCCGCGGCGCGCACCACGGGTCAGCACCCAGCGGTTGGGCAGCCATCGCAGCACCTTCAGTTTTCGGGGGCGGGGATTCATGTCGTCGGATGATCTGGAGAACGCAATCCGCGCGCGGGTACGGCCCAGGTGCGGAATCGATGGAAAAACCTGGCTGGGGCTCCCGGAGGCACGGTCAGGATGGCGGCTCGGATGCGCATGTGCAGGTCTCATCCGCCCCGGTACAGGGCGTCGTAACGCCGGGCCATGGTCTCGACCGACGCCTCGCGCAGCGCCCACGCGCGCCCGGCGCTGCGCATGTCTTCGGCAGCAGCGGGATCGCGTAGCAGCATCGCGAAGGCATCGGCCAGCGCATCGTCGCGGGCCGGCGGCACCAGCCGACCGTTGCGGCCATCGACCACGATCTCGCGATTGCCGCCCACGTCGGTAGCCACGATCGGCACACCGCTGGCGCAGGCTTCCAGCAGCGCCATCGAATAACCTTCGCTCAGCGAGGACAGCGCGAAGATATCGAAACCCTGCAGCAGTTCGCGCACGTCGCTGCGATCGCCGAGAAAACGCACGGCGTCGCCGATACCCAGCGCGGCGGCCTGCGATTCCAGCGATCCGCGCAATGCGCCGTCGCCGACCAGCACCAGCGCGACGTCGGCGAAGTCGCCGCGAAGGTGAGCGAACGCGCGCAGCAGCGTGGCCTGGTCCTTGACCGGGTTCAAGCGCCCGACGGTCCCGATGATGCGCGTATCCGGCGCAAGCCCGAGATCGCTGCACAGCGCGGCCCGGCAATCGGCGGACGCCGGGGAAAAACGCTCGATGCGGATACCGTTCGGCACCGCCAGCAACCGCCCGCGCGGCGCCACGCCCTGCTGCGCGAAGCGCGCGCGCGCGGCCTCGCAGACCGCGGCGACCGTATCGGTGCGACGCATCGTGCGTCGATACAGCCATTCGCCGCGGCTGCGCGGCTGCGCGGCGCCCATGCCGTGGCGGGTGTTGATCAGCCGCGCGATCGGCAGGCCGACCGCGGCCGCGACCGTGTGGTAATGCGCGTTGGCGTTGTGGGTATGGACGACCGCACCCGGCGTCGCGCGCAGCCAGCCGCGCAGGCGACGCAGCGCGGCGAGGTCGAAACCGCCGCGCTTGCGGCAGGCCTGGACTTCGATGCCCTGCGCTACCAGTTCGCCGGCCAGCGCACCGGGCTGGAACAGGCAGATCACCCGGCAGCGATGTCCGGCCGCGCGCTGCACGCCCGCCAGATCGATGACCATGCGTTCGAGACCGCCGCGTTCGAGATTTTCGACCACGTGAACGATCTCGAGAGGCGACTTGTGCGAACCGTCGCTCATGCAGGCAGTTCGCAGACGGTGACGCGACGCTTGCCGCTGGCGGTCAGCGCGATCGCATCGACGGTCTCGAATTCGATGCGCACGCCGTCGCCGGTGAGCTTGTGGATGCCGGCGCGGATCAGATCGTGCACGGCAGGGTCGTAGCCGGCGTCCGGCACCAGCCGCACCAGCAGCGCATCCAGTTCGCGCTGCACCACCTGGTATTGCTTCACGCCAGTGACCGGCAGGAACACGTAGACGATGTATTCGCCCGGCACCAGCCGCCCGTCGCGCAGACGCAGCGCGTCGAGCTTGCGGCCGTCGACCTTCGCCAGTTTCGGCAGGCCGCGGCCGCAGGCGCAGTGCCGGTGGCCCGGCGTGCCGAGATCGCCATTGACGTAGCGCATCAGCGGCATGCCGTCGTTGTGCAGATCGGTGACGATCAGGTCGCTGGGGCCGGTCGCGTCCGGCCCGTCGGCGAATTCGACGTGCAGATGATCGGTATTGAGATGCAGGCCGTCGCGGGCTTCGCACTCGGCCGCGATCAGCATGAATTCGCGACAGCCGTAGGTGTCGTAGGCCGGCGCGCCGAACACGCGCTGCAGCCGTTCGCGCTGGTGCGGATGCAGGGCTTCGGCGGCGCCGAGGATGCGCTGCGGACGATGGATGCTGCGGCCGTTGCGTTCGAGCCAATGCGCCAGTTCCACCAGCGGCCCCACGTAGGACACGATGGTCTCGGGCTTGAAGCGATCCAACGCGGTCGCATACTCGGCCATGCGCGCCTCGCTCATGTCGAAGGCGTTGAGCATCCGCCGGTTGAACGCCGCGTGGTAGAGCCGATCCTTGAACAGATGGAAACCGGCGGGCGCCGCGACCGGCGCGCCCCACAGGTACGCGGTGCGCTGGCCAAGATGCGCGCCCGACCACGCGTAGCCGCGGAACATCACCGCGACCCGGCGTTCGTAGCTTTCGCGCGTATAGCCGAAGCGCAGCGGTTCGCCGGTGGAACCGCCGGTGGTCTTGAAGAACAGCGCGCCGCGATGCGCGGGCGCGATCATCGACTCTGCATTCGCGCGGATCACCGGCTTGGTCAGCATCGGCAGCCGCGCGTAATCCTCGCGGCTGCGGATGTCAGCCGCGGACGTCACGCCGGCATCGCCCCACCAGCGACGATAGAACGGCACCTGCTCCCAGCAGTGCGCGATCAGGCGCTGCAGCTTGCGCCACTGCAGGGCGTCGAGTTCGTCGGCCGAACGCCACTGGTCGCGTTCGTACTCGCGCAGATAGGCCAGTGTCTTGCGCCGGCGCAGGCCCGACTCGTAGGCCGGATACAGCACCCGCCGGAACAGCGGTTCGTACAGACCGGTCATGGCATGTTTCCCGCAGGCGTCGCGCGCGCATGCGCCCAGCCGAGCAGGCGTGCGCCGAAGCGCGGGCGCCCGCGCAGTAGGCGCTGGTGCAGTTGCTGCATGTGGGCGATGTCGTTGCGGGTCCAGCAGCGCAGCATCAACGTCAGCGGCAGGTAGAGCGTGCCCGCGAGCAGACCGCCAACCAGCAGTTCGGCCCACGCGGGAAGATGGTGATGCACCAGCAGCAGCGGACCCGCCGCGAGCGCGCTGGCCAGCACGGTCCGCGCCAACCGTCCCCAGTCGGGCGAGACCCCGCATTCGCGGATCGCCAGCGTGGTGTAGGACACCACATTCACCGCCGCCACCACCGCGAACGCGATCAGCGCGCCGCGCAGGCCGTCGATATGGATCAGCCAGGCATCCAGGCCCAGCTTCAGCAGCCCGCAGACCAGGATCAGCGCCAGCACCGCGCGCTGGCGGTCGGCGCTGATCAGCAGACTCGACGCACCCTGCGCGGAAGTGATCACCGCGATGCCGGCCAGGCACACCGCGAACACGGTGGAGGCCTCTTCGTATTCGGCGCCGTACAGCAGATCGATCAGCGGATCGGACAGCACCATGCCGAACGCCACCAGCGGCGCGGCGAGCAGCATCAGATACGCGGTGGACGCCGCGAAGCGATGCCCGGCGACTTCGCGTCCCTGACTCAATGCGTTCGCCATCATCGGCAGCAGTAGCGCGCCGAACACACCGGGCACCAGCATCGCCGCGCCGCTCGCCAGCTGATAGCCGACCTTGAACTGACCGGCGGCGTGCGGGTCGGCGTAGGCGTTGAGGAACAGCACTTCGATTTCGCTGGAAACGATGAACCCCACGGTGACGATCAGCGTGCTGTAGACCATCTGCCGGCGCACGCGCGGCACCAGATCCTCCGGCAGCGCGGGCACGTCCTCGCCCGGCGGCAGCAGCGGCCGCAGCTGCGTGCGCGACATGCCGTAGAACATCACGCCCGACAGCAGGAACACGCCGAACAGCCATTCCACCGGCAGGTCCAGCCAGATCACCACCAGCACCATGCCCAGATTCAGCGGCGTGGAGAACAGCGCGACCATCGCGTTGATGCGGAAATTCTCCAGCCCCTTGGCCACGCCGATGTTGAACATGTAGCCGGCGCGGAGCGCGATGGCCACCGTCAGAAATGCGAACAGCAGGCCGTGATGGAAGGTGGGCGCGACCCGATGCCCGGCCAGCCACAGCAGCAGCGCGCCGATCGCCAGCGCCACCGCCAGAAAACCGCGCTGCGCCCGGCGCAGATACGCGACCAGCGGCCGCACCTGGCCCTCCCGACTGCCGCCGCGCAGTTCGGCGACGAACTTGATCGCCGCGCTGGCGGTGCCCGAATTGGTGGCGGCCACGCCCATGCCGACCAGCAGGATCACCGCGCTGTAGGCGCCGAAACCTTCCGGCCCGAGGTGACGGGCGATGACGATCGAGGTCAGCATGCCGAGCGCGAACTCGGTGTACATCGCCACCGACGAGAACAGCGTGTTGCGGAGCGTGCGCGCGCGGAGCGTCATCCCATCACCAGAAGTATCTTGACCATCACATAGAGCGCAACGACGCTGCCGACGCCGATCGCGGGCATCAGCACGATATCGTTGCCCAGCTGGAACCGCGGCAGCGCCGGGTCCTCGCGACGCATGTCGGCGTAGTGGGCGACGACCAGCGCGGCCAGCAGGTAGAGGACGATGATGTAGCTGCGGCTGAGGAAGAACGCCGACACGAAGAAGCCGACCAGCGACAGCAGCAACGTCATCGCGATCGCGCGGCCTTCGGCGATGCCGGCCTCCAGCGCATCCAATTCGGCCAGCGCGGTCTCGGCGTCGCCGTCGGCTTCGGGCGCCACCGTGCTTTCCCACGCCAGTTCGCCGGGCGGCCGCGAGCCCGTCCACATCATCCGGAAGCAGTAGATCACCAGCGCCAGCCACAGCGTGTATCCGATGATGCCGGTCTCGGCCAGCACCAGCACGAACGAATTGTGCGCGGTCAGATGGTGATAATCCGAGTACATGTCAGGGCCCACGCCGAACAGCGGATGCCCTTGGAACATCTGTAAACCTTCGTACCAGGAATCCACCCGCCCCTGCGCCGAGGCTTCCTCGACGTCGATCTCGTTGAAGCGCGACGGCAGCGCCAGCAGCACGCCCACCGCCATGCAGCCGAGCATGCCGGCCACGAACACGCCCCTGCGCTGCCAGATGTACACGCCCATCACCGCCAGCAGCGCCAGCAGCGAACCGCGCGAATCGGTGAGATACACGCCGTAGACGAGGACGCCGGCGACGGTCAGCCAGAACAACCGGCGCAGGCCCATCAGCCCGCCGCGCCCGCTGAGGTACATCGCCATCGGCACGCAGGCGACGAACAGCATGCCCAGATCGTTGGGGTCGTTGAAGATGCCGACGTACTGGATGCGCGTGCCCTGCGACAGCCCGATCCCGGTCCAGCCGATGCCGGTCTGCTGCTGTTCGATGCCGTGGATCGCGAGCACCGCCGCGCACAGCGCGAACACGGCCATCGTCTTCAGCACCCGGCTGCGCCGGTCCAGGCCATTGGCGAACACCACGAACGCCAGCACCACCGGCGCGAACTTCTCGAACTGCTCCAGCGCGCCGCCCATCCAGCCGTTGAAGACGTGCGACACCATCAGCACGCCGAAGAACATCAACAGCACCGGATACTGTGGTGCGTCGAAATGCTTGCGCGGCGAGAGCAGCCAGAAGCCGGCGGCCACGACAAGCATGATCGGCTGCAGCGGCAGGCCGAAGCTGTCGACCAGCGCCGGATAATCCTGCGGACGGATCAGCACCAACAGCAGATAGAGCATCATCGCGACGAACATGGTGCTCAGAGCCTGGTTCGGGAGCGATAACAGAACACTTCCGGCAGCGCCAGCATGCCCTCGAACCAGTCGCGGCAGACGTCGCGTTCGACCGGAATCCGCCGCAGGTCGTAGCGCGACTCGGGCCGCATCCGCTCGGGCCCGGCGCGATAGCTGCAGCCCAGGCGGTAACCGGCGTCGCGCACCGCTTCGATGACCGCCGCGTCGTAGGCGTCGGAACCGCCGACCGGATAGGAAATCACCTGCGCCTCGCCGCCCAGCTCGCGCTCGATCGCGCGTTTCGACGCCACCAGTTCCTCGCGCATCGCGTCGGGGGGCATTTTCGCCAGCATCCGGTGATCCACGCCGTGCGAACCGATCTCCATGCCGCCGTCGCGCATGTCGCGCAATTGCGCCCACGTCATCGGCCGGCAGTCCGGATGCCCCATGTCCGCCGGCAGCGACCACTCGCGCTGCAGCCGCGCGATCAGCGCCTGCTGGGCGTCGGCATCCAGGGTTTTCACGCGATCCAGCAGTTCGCTCGCGATGGTGCGGCGATCTTGCAGGGAGCCGGGCAATGCCAGGTCGATCCCCAGTTCGGGCGCCTGCAGACGGTCGGCGCGGGTCACGCAGACCATGTGCATCAGCCAGTCGTAGGCGTAGGGGCGACCGGATTCGATGTGGCCGGTGGACACGAAGAACATCGCCGAGACGCCTGCATCGCGCAGGATCGGCCAGGCGATGCTGTAGTTGTCGTCGTAGCCGTCGTCGAACGTGATCAGCGCCGCACGTCGCGGCAGCGATTGCCCACGATCGAGGCGGTCGATGAGTTCGTCGAAACGCATCGGCGAACAGCGGCGTTTGACGACGTCGATCTGTCCGCGGAAAGCATCGCTGCTGGCGCTGATCAGATCCGGATCGAAACGGAAATCAGGCGGCTCGACCGATTCCAGCACGCGGTGATAGGCCAGGATGCGCACATCGTGACGCAGCGCGGCGCGCAGGCGCCCGATCAGCGGCAGCGCGCCCACGCGCTGGAGCGCACGCGCCAGACGCGGCCGTCGGGCCGCCGACGGTTCGCGACCATCTGCGGCGCAACCGACTCCGGCCCGACCGTTACCCGCTTGCACACCGCTACCGCTCATCGAATCCCCCGTGATTCCACGCATAACGCATTTTCCCGCATGCACCGGACGATGCTTCGCCGATTCGCATCGATGGATGCAGATCCGCTTGCATTCGCGGATCGAACGCGGTCCACTGCGCCCCTCACGACGAGCGCCTCACCGGAGCGGGCATGTCCGAAGACACCGATTTCGCAGCGCTCTATCGCGAGCTCGGAATCGATGCGAGCTGTTCGCTCGCCGAGTTGCGCGGCGCATGGCGCAGACGCGTGTCGAAACTGCATCCGGACCAGGGCGGAAGCGCAAAGGATATCGGACGCCTGCAGCGATTGAATCGACGCTACGATGCCGCGCTCGATTTCCACGCGCGATACGGGCGCATGCCGGGCGCCGTCGCAGCGGGTCGACTCGTCGATGAAGCCGTGGAATCGTCGCCTGCGGACATCTGGCGACGGACGGATGCCGACGCGAACGAAAATCCCGCGACCGGTTTTGGCCGGATACCGCGTTACTTCGTCGCAATCGCACTGCTCGTGGTCGCGGTACTGGGCTGGCGGATCGCCACCGGACGCGAGAAGACTCACGACAGCGGGGACGAACATACCGGGCGGATCGCTGCGGAGGCCGGGAAGGCCGCTGCGCAGATCGTACCGGGCCAGGGGAAAGACACGGTGCGGAACATTCTGGGGGAACCGCTCGACATGCATGCGCTGCGCTGGACCTACGGCCCGTCCTGGGTGGAATTCCGCTGCGACAAGGTCGTGGGTTGGTACAGCTCGCCGTTGCGCCCGCTGCCGGTGTCGATCGCGGCCGCGCAGACCGTCCGGGCCGATGCCGCATCGACCGACGAACGCCGCTGCGACTGACCGTGACGCCGATGTTCACCCGAGCCGCAATTCTTCTGCGCAAGGCGCGTCGCCGTCTGTGGATGAAATATGCGCTACGCGGCGTCGGCGGCAGCGACAATTTCGATCGGCTGGATCTGGCCTACAGCGTCGAAGATCCCTGGAACATGGCGTCGGATCTGGAGCGCGCGCGATTCGAAGCGACCAACGCGGTGATCGAACGCGCGTTCGGGCGGGTCGACTCCGTACTGGAACTGGGCTGCGGCGAAGGCCATCAGACCGAATACCTCGCCCGGCTCAGCGATGCCCAGTACGGCGTGGACGTCAGCGCGCAGGCGGTGGAACGTGCGCGCAAGCGTATGCCGCAGGCGCATTTCGAAGCGACCGACATTTTCGGCCAGCCCTGGGGCGACCAGCGCCATCGGTTCGATCTGGTCACCGCCTGCGAGGTGCTCTATTACCTCAGCGAACCGGAGAAGACGATCGAGCGGATGCGCCACCTCGGCCGCAACGGTCTGGTGACGTTCTTCGCGCCGGCCTGCGGCCGCATTGGTCCGCATCTGGATGCTGTGCCCGGTCTGCACAAAGAGTGGATTTACCACGGCGGCACGGCGTGGCTGATCGGGTGGTGGCGCGATGAAGGTTGAGACAGTGTGCTTTGTCATTTCTCGCAAAGAGCAAATCCCCCCTGCCCCCCTTTTCCAAAGGGGGGATCGCAACCAGCAGATGTCGCGGGCATGTAATCGTCACGAACGCGCCGCCCCATTACCCCCTTTGAAAAAGGGGGTCGACGTCTGCGCAGCAGGCGGCGGGGGGATTTGCTCCGGCTCTACGCGCCAACTCCGGTGGCAGCGCCCGTCATGAACACCGCAGATCCTCAGCCGCACATCGCAAAGGCGCTGCAAGGCTACGGCATCGTCTATTTCGGCAACGACTGGTACGCCGAGAACCGCACCAGCAGCCATCACATCGCCGCTCGGCTCGCGCGCAGCGTGCCGCTGCTCTACGTCGATTCGCCGGGCATGCGCGCGCCGAATGCCTCTGGCCGCGACCTCAAACGCGCGGTGCGCAAGCTGCTGGCGACGTTCAAGCGGCCGACGCAGGTCGCCGAAAATCTCTGGCACTGCACCGTGCCGCAGCTTCCGTTCCGGCGCTTGCCGGGCGTGGACGCCTTCAATCGCCTGTTCGGCCGATGGGCGGTGCGCCGCGCGCTGCGCTTCGCCGGCATCCGCAGGCGCATCTCCTGGTTCGTGCTGCCGCATCCGGGTTTCCTCGCCGGCAGGCTCGGCGAAGACCTGTGCGTCTACTACTGCATCGACGACTACGCCGCGCATCCGGGCGTGGACGCCGAACTGATCGCGCAGCGCGATCTCGATCTCAGCCGCCGCGCCGACCTGCTGTTCGTCGCGCCGCCGGCGCTGGTCGAAGGCAAGCGCGGGCTCAATCCGAACACGGTGTTCTCGCCGCACGGCGTGGATGTCGAACTGTTCGCCAAGGCGCAGGATCCGGCCACGGAACTGCCCGCACTCGCCCGCGATCTGCCGCGGCCGGTGGTCGGCTACATCGGTTCGATCCACGAATGGATCGACGTGCCGCTGATCGAATGGCTGGCGCGGCAGCGACCGCAGTGGACATTTCTTCTCGTCGGACATGCGCACGTCGCGGTCGATGGCCTGCGCGCGCTGCCGAACGTGCGCCTCGCCGGTGCTCAGCCTTACGCGACGCTGCCGGCTTGGTCGAAAGCCTTCGACGCCGCGATCATCCCGTATCGCCTGAACCGTCAGGTCGCCAACGCCAACCCGCTGAAGCTGCGCGAGTATCTCGCCGCCGGCAACGCGGTGGTGAGCGTGCGCAATCCCGAGATCGAGAAATTCTCGCGGTGGGTGCGGCTGTCCGACGACCGCGAGGGGTTTCTCGCTGCGCTCGACGCCGCGGTGATCGACGACGCGCCCGGCGCGGCGGAAGCGCGCATCGCCGCGGTCGCCGACCAGACCTGGGATGCGCGCGTCGAATCGGTCTTGACCGATGTCGCCGCATGTCTCACCCGAACTTCTTCTCAAGCAGTCCGTTCATGACCTCCACCCTCTCCAGCAAGCTCCGCGTCGCCGTCGTCGGTGCCGGTTATGTCGCCACGCATCATCTCGCCGCGCTGTCGCGGCTGGATTTCGTCGAAGTCGTCGGTCTTTGCGACAGCAACCTGCCGTCCGCCGAAGCGTTGGCGCAGCGCTTCAAGGTCGGCAAGGTCGCCGCCACACTGGCCGATCTTGCCGACGCACGGCCCAACGTCGTCTACGTCCTGACGCCGCCGGCCTCGCACGCCACGCTGGCCATCGCGGCCATGGACATGGGCTGCCACGTGCTGGTGGAAAAGCCGATGGCCGACACCGCCGCCGACTGCGAGCGCATGCTCGAAAAGTCGCGCGAAACCGGCCTGAAACTCGGCGTGAATCACTCCGACCTGTTCGACCCGGTGCTGATGCGCGCGCTCGACGCGGCGAAGAACGGCGACATCGGCGACGTGCTGTCGGTCGACATCGTGCGCAATTCCGAGTATCCGCCCTACGCCGGCGGCCCGCTGCCGGGAATGGTGACCCAGGGCTCGTACCCGTTCCGCGACCTCGGCGTGCATGGGCTGTACACCATCGAAGCGTTTCTTGGCGCGATCTCGCAGGTCGACGTGCGCTACCAGTCGCGCGGCAGCGACCCGAATCTCGGTTTCGACGAATGGCAGGCGCTGGCGCAGGGCGCGACCGGCATCGGCCGGCTGCTGCTGTCGTGGAATGCGCGGCCGATGGAGAACCGTCTGATCGTGCGCGGCACCCGCGGCATCATCGAAGTCGATCGCTTCACCCAGGTCTGCCGCATCCATCGCGTGCTGCCGGGGCCGAAGTTCATCGGCATCCTGCTCAACGCCTTCTTCAGCGCGGCTAAGGATGTGTTCCGCATTCCGATGAACGTGCTGCGCTTCGCCACCGGCCGGCTGAAGCCGTCACCCGGCATCCAGCGCGGCGCGGAGGCCTTCGCGCGCGCAGTGCGCGACGACGAAACCCCGCCTTTCACCGCCGAGGACGGACTGCGTCTGGCGCGCCTGCTCGATCCGCTGTGCGCCGAACCCGACCGCGCACGCCTGCAGCAGCTCGAAGCGCGTCATGTCGAACTGCCGCCGGCCGATGCGCTGGTGACCGGCGCCGCCGGCTTTCTCGGCCGCGCGCTGGTCGCGGCGCTGCGCGCGCAGGGCAAGACCGTGCGCGTGCTGGTGCGCCGGCCGGTCGCTGCGTTCCGCGACGACGACGACGACGACGGTATACAGATGGTGATCGGCGATCTCGGCGACCCGCGCATCGTCGATCACGCGGTGGCCGGTGCGGGCGTCGTCTACCACGTCGGCGCAGCGATGCGCGGCGGCCCGCGCGATTTCGAGGCCGGCACGGTCTGGGGTACGCGCAACGTGCTCGACGCGTGCCGCAGGCACGCGACGACGCGTCTGGTGTACGTGAGTTCGATGAGCGTGTTCGATCATGCCGGCCGCCGCGACGGCGAAGTGCTGACCGAGGACTATCGCTTCGAGCCGCACCCGCAACTGCGCGGCGCCTACACCCGGACCAAACTCACCGCCGAGCGGATGGTCGCCGGCGCGATCTCGAAAACGCATCTGCCGGCGGTGATCCTGCGGCCGGGCCAGATCTTCGGCCCCGGCGCCGAACAGGTCACCCCGAACGGCACGATCGCGCTGGCCGGCCGCTGGATCGCGATCGGCAATGGATCGCGGATGCTGCCGCTGGTCTATCGCGACGACGTGGTCGACGCCCTGCTGCTGGCGGCGGAATCGCCGCAGGCGCTGGGCCGCACCTTCAATCTGGTCGATACCGGCTCGGTCGATCGCAACGAATACCTGCGCCGCTGCAAACGCCGGCTCGGCGATGGACTCAAGCTGCTCTGGGCACCGCAGTGGCTATTCCTGTGCATGGGTTTCGGCGTGGAGATGCTGGGCAAGGTGCTGAAACGCGAAGTGCCGCTGACCCGCTACCGCGTGCACTCGCTGCGGCCGCTGACGAATTTCGACGTCTCCGCGGCGCGCGATGCGCTGGGCTGGATGCCGCGGGTCGGCGTGCGCAAGGGGCTGGATGTCACGTTCGGCGAAGCGGATCGCTGACCGCTGCATGCGCCGGCCGCCGCCGTCCCTGCCACCACCGGCGGATGCCGCGCATCGCCGGACGCTCCACGCCATAGGTCAACGCGGTCGCCAGCGCCAGCGTGATCAGCGCTGTCGCCGCCACCGCCGCAAGGCTCGATACGCCGTCGGCTTCGAGGCGATGGATCAATGCGAAGCCGATCGCCTGATGCAACAGATACAGCGGATAGGAAATCGCGCCCAGGAATACGAACGGCGCCGCACGCAGCCATCGCAGCTTCCCGGCGACGAACAGCGCGAAGATCGAGCAGCAGGCCACGCCTGCGACAAGATACACCGGCGCATAGGAGACGCCGATGGCGACCAGCGACAGCGCGATCATCGCGATGTTCGCGCGCCTGTCTCCCGAACCGGCGTACAGGCAATAGAACAGGATCCCCAGCGCAAAGAACGGGATGTGCCGCAGCAGCAGCAATTCGCGCAGGGTGTAGGAGAAATGCAGGTGCAACTGCGAGGTGAGCGCGTAGATCACCGCCATGATCAGCCAGGCCGCGATGATCCAGCGGATGCGCTTGAGCTGGCCGAGCATGCACCAGAACAGCATCTGCAGATAGAAGAACAATTCGACCTGCAGCGTCCAGTACGAACCATCCAGATGCGTGAAGCCGAGGATCTCCTGCAGCATCGTGAGATTGACTGCGACATCGATCGTCGGAATGCGCTGGATCGGCATGCCGATGCTGTAGACCACCGCGGCGGTGATCGCCATCGCCGCCCAGTAGGCCGGAAACAGGCGCGAGAACCGCGACACCACGAAATCCATCGCCCTGCGGGTGCGCTCCAGGGTCATGAAAATCACGAAACCGCTGATCAGGAAGAACAGATGCACGCCGTAATTTCCGGCCGGAAAACCGAAGCCGAGCGGCTGCAGGTGGCCCTGTTCCTGCTGATAGAACGTGGTGTAATGAAACGCGACCACGCCGAGCGCCGCGAGTCCGCGCAGGGCATCGAGTTCGCCCACGCGCGGGGTTTCAACCGGGCCTGCGGCCGAATCTCCGATGTTTCCCGCTTGCACGGAAATCCCCTGTTGCATCCGTCCCACCCGTTTCCCCGCCAGCACGTTCGTTTTCGGACAGCATGAAAGCACCGCATTATCAACGAGTTCCCCTACCCGGAGAGGACACGACCGGACAGGACACGACCGCACGCGATGACGGTCGCGCCTATCCACGACCGATGCCGGGGAAGCGCGACGCATGCGCCTGCTGATCGTGACCTCGCAGTTCCCGATCGCCGGCGAACCGAACCGCGGCCGGCCGATCCACCAGACGGTGCGCGAGCTGTCGAAGCTTGCCGATGTCCGCGTGCTCAGCCCCGTGGCCCGCTATCCGCGCTGGGCCAGGCCGCGCAGCTATCTGTTCCGCGCCTCCGATCCCGCGCATACGCTGCCGGACTGCGACGTGCGCTACGTCGAATACCCCGCGCTGCCGCTGCTGACCCGGCCGTTCAACGGCTGGCTGTGCGCGCGCACCCTGCACGCGCCGCTGCGCGAATTCGCGCCCGACGTGGTGCTGTCGTACTGGCTGTATCCGGACGCTTTCGGCGCGATGCATGCCGCGCGGCGCGCGCGCCTGCCGCTGGTCGTCGGCGCCCGCGGCTCGGACCTGCGCGTGCGCGACGCCGTGAGCCGTCGCCTCACCCGGCCGGTCCTGCATGCCGCAAAACGCATTCTGGTCGTCAGCGAGGATCTGGGCCAGGTCGCGGAGCGCGATTACGACGCCGACCCGGCGCGCATCCGCGCGATTCCCAACGGCTGCGACGCGACGATCTTCCACCCGCGCGACCGCAGCGACGCGCGCGCCGCGCTGGGCATCGACGCCGACGCCGAACTCGTTATCTACGTCGGCCGATTGGTCCCGGAAAAAGGCCTCCGCGAACTGCTCGACGCGATGGCGACGCTCGCGCCACAGCGGCCGAAACTGCAGCTGGCGCTGGTCGGCGAAGGGCCGATGCGCGCCGAGCTCGACGCGAAGGTCGCCGCCGATCCCACGCTGCGCGTGCATCTGCCCGGCGCACAGGGTCTGCACGAGGTCGCGCGCTGGATGGCGGCCTCCGATCTGGTCACCCTGCCCAGCTATTCCGAAGGCCATCCCAACGTGCTGGTCGAAGCCCTGGCCTGCGGCCGACCGGTGGTGGCGACGCCGGTCGGCGGCATTCCCGAAGTGGTCGATGCCGATTGCGGCCTGCTGGTCGCGGCGCGCGATCCCGCCGCGCTGGCCGCGGGCCTGCGCGACGCGCTGGAGCGGCAGTGGGACGACGGCGCGCTGTCGCGCCGGTTCTCGCGCGGCTGGGACGCGGTCGCAGCCGATACGCTCCGCGCCTGCGAAGAAGCATTGGCCGAAGCCCCGAAACGCTGATCCGCCGCGATCGCGACACCGGTTGGCTGGACGGCGCCGGTTTTCGCGTTCAATCGGCCATTGGCCAACGTACGACCGCATCGCGGACAGGGGAAATACGACGTGTGTGGAATCGCAGGCTTCAGCGGGGCCGGCTTCAGCGGTGCGGGCCGCAGCGGGACGGAGATCGTCCCGGACACCGCGCATGTTCTCCTGCAGCGGATGATCCAGACCCTCGCCCATCGCGGGCCGGACGGCTACGGCTATCACGTCGAGGACGGCATCGGCCTGGCGCACGCGCGGCTCTCGATCATCGATCTGGCCACCGGCGACCAGCCGATCCGCAATCCGGGCGGCACGGTGTGGACCGTGTTCAACGGCGAGATCTTCAACTACGTCGAACTGCGCCGCGAACTCGAAGCCGAAGGCCGCACGTTCTATACGCATTCCGACACCGAAGTGATCGTGCATCTGTACGATCGCGACGGCGACCGTTTCGTCGAAAGCCTCAACGGCCAATTCGCGATCGCAGTGTGGGACAGCGAGCGCCGCAGGCTGGTGCTGGCGCGCGACCGCGCCGGCATCCGTCCGATGTATCTCGCGCGCAGCGGCGGCCGGGTGTGGTTCGCGTCCGAAATCAAAGCCCTGCTCGCGGTGCTGCCGCAGTGCGCCGCGCTGGATCCGCTGGGCATCGCCGAAACCTTCGCCACCTGGTCGCCGATCGAACCGCACACGGTCTATCGGGGCATCGACAGCCTGCCGCCGGGGCACACGCTGGCGATCGAACACGACGGTCGCGAAACCCTGCGCCGGTACTGGGACTGGACCTTTCCCGACGCCGCCGAAACCTCGCCGTCGCGCTATCCGCGGAGCGTCGACGCCGCGGCCGCCGAGCTGCGTGAGCTGCTGATCGACGCGGTGCGCCTGCAACTGCGCGCCGACGTGCCGGTCGGCGCGTATCTCAGCGGCGGCCTGGATTCGTCGGGGATCGTCGCGATGATCCGCAGCTTCACCGAGACGCCGGTGCGCACGTTCTCGGTCGCGTTCGAGGACGGCGAGTTCGACGAAAGCGATTACCAGCAGGCGATGGTGCGGCACCTGGGCACCGACCACACCACCCTGCGCTGCACCCGCCGGGACATCGGTGAAGCTTTTCCGCGCCTCATCCATCATGCCGAAACGCCGGTGCTGCGCACCGCGCCGGTGCCGCTGATGCTGCTCGCGGGCAGCGTGCGCGAGCACGGCTACAAGGTCGTGTTGACCGGCGAAGGCGCGGATGAAGTGTTCGGCGGCTACGATCTGTTCAAGGAAGCGAAGGTGCGGCGGTTCTGGGCGCGGCAGCCCGGGTCGAAGCTGCGCCCGCGCCTGCTCGAACGTCTCTACGGCTATCTGCCGAATTCGCCGGTGCGCAATCCCGCGTTCGCGCAGTCGTTCTTCGGTCAGGGCATGGAGCATCTGCAGCGCCCGATCTTCGCCCACGTGCCGCGCTGGACCACCTCGCAGCGCGCGCTCGGACTGTTCTCGGCCGAAATGCGTGCGGAGATCGGCAGCTTCAACGCGCTCGATGCATTCGAGGCGACGCTGCCGGCGAAGATCAACGAGTGGAGCCCACTCGCGCGCGATCAGTACGTCGAAGCGAAGTCATTGCTCGCGGGCTATCTGCTGTCGTCGCAGGGCGACCGGGTGGCGATGGGGAATTCGATCGAGGGCCGCTTCCCGTTCCTCGATCATCGCGTGATCGAATTCGCCAACCGGCTGCCGCCCAGCTACAAGATCCGCGGCATGACCGAGAAATACCTGCTGCGCCGCGCGCTCGCGGATCTGCTGCCGGACGCGATCGTCAACCGCACCAAACAGCCGTATCGCGCGCCCGACAGCGGCAGTTTCTTCTTCGACGGCCAGCCGCTGGATTACGTGGCCGATCTGATGAGCGAGGACCGCATCCGCTCAGCCGGCTATTTCGATCCCCAGGCCGTCGGCCGCCTGTTCGAGAAATGCCGCGCCGGCCGCGCTTCGGGCTTCGCCGACAACCAGGCCTTCGTCGGCGTGCTGTCGACGATGCTGATCGACCGCTCGCTGCGCGAAAGCACGGATGCAGCGACCGGCACCACTGCGCTTCCCGCGCGCTGACGCACGACCGACCTAAACGGCATCCACCGGAACACCGCGCACCATGCATTGGCGAATCAAGGGCGTCCTGCAGAAAATCCTCGGCGGATTGCCGTACGGCGAGGCGCTGCACTACGGCCTGCAGCGACGTCTCGGCGGCATGCGCAATCCGCGCCGCGAAATCATGCTGAAGATCGAGGACTGGGACGGCATGCTGCGGCAGCTGCACGACGCCGGCGTCGGCATCCGCGGCGCGCGTCTGCTCGAAATCGGCAGCGGCTGGTATCCGGCGCTGCCGCTGGCCTGCTATCTCGGCGGCGCGGCCCGGGTGCACACCTGCGATCTGAACCGGCTGCTGAAGCCGGAGCTGATGCGCCTGTGCATCGGCATGTTGGGCGAGGAACTGCCGCGGATCGCGGCGCTCAGCGATGCGGATCCCGTGGACGTGCAGAGGCGCTACCGGCATCTGCAATCGGCCGCCGATGCGAGCGACCCGGCGGAACTCAGCGAAGGCGTCATCGATTACCGCGCGCCTGCCGATGCCGCAGATCCGGGGCTCGACGAAGGCTCCGTCGACATCGTGTTTTCCAACAGCGTGCTGGAGCATGTGCCGGCGGACGCCATCGACCGCATCCATCGCGGCACGCTGCGGCTGCTGCGTCCCGGCGGCGTGGCCTTCCATTCGGTGAACTGCGGCGATCATTACGCCTACGCCGACCCGAAGACCCATCAATTGCACTATCTGCGGTTTTCGGACCGGGAATGGGCGTTCTGGAACAACCGTTTCCTCTATCAGAACCGGCTGCGCGCGCATGAACTGGTCGAGGCCGCGCGCGAGGCCGGCTTCGACATCGTTCACGACACGTCGCACGCGCGGCCGCAACGGTTGGAGCAATTGCGGGCGATGACGATCGCGCCGGAGTTCGCGAAATTCACGCCGGAGCAACTGTGCATCACGACGGTGGATTTCATCGGGCGGAAACCATTTTCATAGCGAGCGCCTTCGATCCGGTGTTTCGTGTTTTGCAAGAGCAAGAGCAAATCCCCCTGCCCCCCCTTTTTCAAAGGGGGGAATAGGTGCGGGCGCGTTTGCGTAGCCTGCGCCCTGGAACATTGCACTGTTCGAACAGAACGAAAACATCGCACTGCTGGAATACAAGATGTGACTCGCATCCGGCAGCTCGCCCCCTTTGAAAAAGGGGGCCACGGGGGATTTGCTTTTTGGTGAGAGCCGCAAGACAGCCAAACGCGCTTCGGAGCCACCAGACTCGGCGCTGGCGACAGGCAAACATCGCCAGCGTCAATCGCCTGCCTGACGCGGCTGTATCCGCAACAACTTCCCGTTTTCCTCGTCGACCAGCACGTAGATGGCGCCGTCCGGTCCCTCGCGCACGTCGCGGATGCGTTCGGCGCGATCGGTCAGCAGGCGCTCCTCGTGGACGATGCGGTCGCCGTCGAGTTCCAGACGGATCAATGCACTCTTCGCCAACGCACCGACGAAAAGATTGCCCTTCCATTCCGGAAACGCCTTGCCGCTGTAGAACAACATGCCGCTGAGCGCCGGCGACACTTCCCAGACATGATGCGGCGGCTCCATGCCATCGGCCGCCTTGCCGACCGCGCCTTTCACCGGCGCGCCGCTGTAGTCGACCCCGTGCGTGATCACCGGCCAGCCGTAATTGCGGCCCGCTTCGGGGATATTGAGTTCGTCGCCGCCCATCGGTCCGTGCTCGCTGGTCCACACCTTGCGCGTGACCGGATGCAGCGCCGCGCCCTGCATGTTGCGGTGCCCGTAGGACCAGATTTCGGGGCGCGCGCCTTCGCGCTTCACGAACGGGTTGTCGTCCGGAATGCGTCCGTCCGGCCAGATCCGCACCAGCTTGCCCTGCAGTTTGTCGAGCTGCTGCACCGCTGCGTCGACGCGGTTGTCCCCCTGGGTGACGAACAGGTGGCCCGCATCGTCGAACACCAGCCGCGAACCGACGTGCGTGCCGCTGGAGAGCTTGGGTTCCTGCCGATAGATCACTTCGACATCGCGCAGCGCATCGCCTTCCAGCCGTCCGCGCGCGACCGCGGTGCCGGCCTTGTTGCCGCGCAGGCTCGGCTCGGCGAAGGACACGTACACCCGCTTGTCTTTCGCGAAATCCGGCGACGGCACGACATCGAGCAACCCGGCCTGGCCATCGACGAAGATCTTCGGCAGACCCGATAGCGGCGCGGAAACGACGCCATTCGCACCGACCCGACGCAATCGGCCGGGACGCTCGGTCACCAGCATGGTGCCGTCGGGCAGGATCGCGACCGCCCACGGATGCTCCAGCCCCGTCACCAGCTCCACCACTTCGAAGCCGGATTTTTCGGAGACGACCGGCACGGGTTTCGCATCGGCCACCGACCGCGGCGATTCGGCCGGCGGCGCCGGCGACGGCGGCGCACCGCATGCGGCCAGCGTCGTCGCCAACAGCGACGGCAGCCAGAGATGCCGCAACGCCGCGGATTGCGTGGATTGCGTGGACTGCGCGGAGGATTGATGGGGAGTTCTGAGGAATCGGAATGCGTTCGACATGCGCGGCTGCTATCGAGGCGGATGAGGAAGACCATCCTATCCCACGCGCGCATCGCCGAAGCGCTCCGCGGCCCGCACCGCAAGCACTCGATCCCGACGCCGCGCCGCTTGGCCGTCGCCGGGTCGTTCCTGCGTTCAAGGTTTCGACACGGGGGCACAGCATGCAACAGCGGCAACGAATCAAGCAGTACATTCTCAAGAACTTCCTCTTCTCGAACGACGACAGCGCGATCGGCGACCACGACTCGCTGGTGCGCGGCGGGATCCTCGATTCGACCGGGATCTATGAACTGATCATGTTCATCGAGGAGGAGTTCAAGTTCACGATCGCGCCGGAGGAGATGACGCCGGACAACTTCGACACGCTCGAAGTCATGGACGCGTTCGTCACCCGAAAGCTCGCGGAATAAAGGCCGCGTCATGTCGTCGGTTCCCGCACGGGTCGCTGACATCGCCAGGCGCCATCCCGCGCGGTTCGCGATCGTCGGCGACGACCGCCGCATCCGCTACGCCGAATTCTGGGACGAAGCGCAAAGGTTCGCGAACGCGTTGCGCGCGCGCGGCCTGCGCCCCGGCGAACGCGTGGCGATCCTGCTGCCGAACCGCATCGAAGCGGCCGTCGCCTGCTACGGCTGCTGGCTGGCCGGCGGCATCGCCGCGCCGCTGAACGTCCAGGGCCGGTCGCGCGATTTCCAGGCGTGGCTGCGCCATTCCGAAGCCCGCCATGTCGTCTACGAGCACAGCCACACCGATGCGACGGACGCGATCTCCGCAGTGGACGACGCCGGCGAATCCGCACCGATCGAGCGCTGGCCGCTGGGCGCCGAACATCCTTTGAGCCCTCCGGCGGCAAACGACGCGGACGGCCCCGAACTCGATGCGGCCGAGCGGATCGCGGCAGAGGACGTCGCACTGATCCTCTACACCTCCGGCACCACCGGCGCGCCCAAGGGCGTGACCCTCACCCACGGCAATCTGCTGGCCAACGCCAGCGCCGTGGTCCGCTATCTGGGGCTGGACGAACGCGACAGCGTGCTGTCGATCCTCGCCTTCTATTACGCCTATGGCGCATCGGTGCTGCATACGCATCTGATCTCCGGCGGCTGCGTGGTGCTGGCGCAGAACCTGCTTTTTCCGCATCTGTTGATGGACACGATCGCGCGCGAACGCATCAGCGGATTTTCCGGCGTGCCGTCGACCTACGCGCTGTTGCTGGAGCGCGTGAAACTTGCGGATTACGACCTGTCGTCGCTGCGCTACCTCACCCAGGCCGGCGGCGCGATGAGCCCCGCACTCACCCGGCGCGTGCGCGCAGCACTGCCGGATGCGCGCCTGTTCGTGATGTACGGGCAGACCGAAGCCACCTCGCGCCTGACATGGCTACCTCCCGAACGGCTGGACCAGAAGCTGGGCTCGGTCGGCATTCCCGTCGATGGCGTCGAGCTGCGCATCGCACGCGAGGATGGCAGCGACGCGGCGACCGGCGAACCGGGCGAAGTCCGGGTCCGCGGCGCGAACGTGATGCGCGGCTACTGGAACAACCCGGACGCCAGCGCCGCAGTGCTGCACGAAGGCTGGCTGCGCACCGGCGACATGGGCCATCTCGACGCCGACGGGTATCTGTATCTGGCCGGACGCCGCTGCGACATGATCAAGACCGGCGCGCATCGCGTGCATCCGAACGATATCGAAGACGTGATCGTCGAACTGGCCGGCGTGAGCGAAGCCGCCGTCGTCGGCATCGACGACGACGTGCTGGGACAGGTGATCAAGGCCTTCGTCGTGGCGCCGGGCCTGCCGCTGCGCAGCGAGAACATGGTCAAGGCGCACTGCCGGGAGCGCCTCGCCAGCTACAAGATCCCCCGCGAAATCGAATTCGTTTCCGCCCTGCCGCGCACCGCGTCCGGCAAGGTCCGTCGCGCCGCACTTCTGGAACCCCGAACCGCCTCATGAACGCCGCCAACGCCAATACGCTCGACTGGAGCCTGCTCGATCTGGACTACGAACAGGAAGCGGACCGCATCGCCGCGCGTCTGCGCGAGATCACCGCGCGTCAACTGCACAGGCGCGGCCTGGTGGTGGCGATCTCCGGCGGCATCGACAGTTCTGCCAGCGTTTCGCTCGCGGTCCGCGCGCTGGGCCCGGAGCGCGTGTTCGGGCTGATCCTGCCGGAGCGCGATTCCTCCGACGACAGCGCGGCGCGCGCCAAGATCCTCGCCGAGCATCTGGGCATCCGCACCGAGACCGTCGACATCGCACCGGCGCTGGAAGCCATCGGCTGCTATCGCGCCCGCGATGCCGCGGTGCGCAACGCGCTGCCTGAGTACGGCGACGGCTGGAAATTCAAGATCGTCATCGACGGCGGCATCCAGGGGCGCTTCAACCGCTTCCGGCTGATCGCCGAAGCGCCCGACGGCGCGCCGCACGAACGCGACCTCGCGCTGGCCGACTACCTCACCATCGTCGCGGCCACCAACTTCAAGCAGCGCATCCGCAAGACGCTCGAATATTTCCACGCCGACCGGCTCAACTACGGCGTGGTCGGCACCCCCAATCGGCTGGAATACGACCAGGGCTTCTTCGTGAAGAACGGCGACGGTTCCGCCGACGTCAAACCGATCGCGCATCTCTACAAGTCGCAGGTTTACGGCATGGCGCGGCATCTCGGTCTGCCCGAACGCGTCTGCGCGGCGGTTCCGACCACCGACACCTACAGCCTCAGCCAGGGCCAGGACGAGTTCTATTTCGCATTGCCCTACCGGCAGATGGATCTGGCGCTGTATGCGCTGAATCACGGTTTTCCGGCGTCGGCGCTGGCCGCAGCGCTGGAGATCGACGAAACGCAGGCGAAAGCGATCTACGACGACATCGGCAACAAGCGCCGCACCACGCGCTACATGCATCTGTCGCCGGTGCTGGTGGCCGACGTTCCCGAGCCGCACACGCAGGCGTGAGCGTGTACTGATGAGCACGCACTGATAAGCATGGGCGAGTCCGCGCTAACGTCGCCGCCGCAGTATTCGACCCGCGATGGCGATACCCTCGCCGACCGCGAAGCCGTGCTTGCGGTGTGGCGCGGCAACCTCGGCCAGGATGCGCGCATGGCCGCGAAATACGACTGGTTCTACGGTCGCGCGCCGGCCGGCGCACCGCTGCTGCAACTGCTGATGCATGCGGGCACCGCCCAGCCCGTCGGCGCCTGCGCCGCAGGTCGGCGACGGATGCTGCACGCAGGCCACGAATGGGCTGCGGGGGTGCTGGTGGATCTGGCGGTGACGCCTGCGCATCGGTCGCTTGGGCCGGCGCTGATTCTGCAGCAGGGGCTGTTCGCTTCGGGCCAGCGCGATCTCGATCTGCTGTACGGTTTTCCCAATCCGAAAGCCGCGCCGGTGTTCAAGCGCATCGGCTACCGCAAGCTCGGGGACATGGTGCGCTATGCACGGGTGGTGCGGCATGCCGCTTACCTGCATCGGCGCTTGCCGAAATTGCCGGCGTTCGCCGCCGCGCCCCTGGGCGCACTGATCGATCTGGGGCATCGGCTGCGCGACACATGGCGCATTCCGGATGCGCGCCGGTTACGTGCGCAGTGGCAGGATCGCGTTCCCGACATTCAGACGCTCTGGAACGCATCGCCAAAACCCGCCGCATTCACGGCATTGCGCGATGCCGCCCATCTGCGCTGGCGTTTCGACGAAGCCCCCACGTCGGAAGGACAGCCGCCCTTCCGCCATCTGCTCTTGTCTGATGGCGATGCGATGGCGGCATGGTTCGCGACCCGCACCGATGCAGGCACGCTGCATGTGCACGACTTCTGGTCGCGCGACGGCGCGCAGCCGTCGCCCGCGATCGTGTCGGCGCTGCTGCTCGCGGCGCGCGCGCAGGGGCACGCAGCGGTGTCGATCGAATTGGCGACTTCCGAACCGCGCCTGCAGCCATGGCGACGGCTCGGCTTCGAAGCCCGCAGCCAGCGTCCGGTATTCGGCGTATTGCGCGGCGCGTCGGACGCCGCCGTCGACCTGCATCTGACCTCGGCGGACGAAGACGAATAGCGTCTTAGGCGAGACGTCGTGCGTCGCGGCGGAACAGGTACCAGGCCAACCATTCCGGGCGGAAGGTTCCATGGGCGTCCGCGATCGTATCGGTTTCGTAGCCGGTGCGACCGAGCAGCCACGACGGTTTCGTGCCCACCGGGTTCAACACCGGCACACTGGTGAACAACAATTCGTAACCCGCTTCGCGCGCCTGTGCGGCAATCGAATCGTCGAACGCACCATGCGGGAACGACATCGTCGCGCAGGCATCGGAAGCCAGGCCCTCACCAGGCGACTGCGGCGACAGCATCGCTGCCATCGCTGCGCGTGCGCCGCCGAGTTCGTTCGCGAGATCGTCCGCACGGGTCATCGCCACGTGGCTCTTGCCGTGCAATCCCAGTTCGACGCCGCCCGCGCGCAGCCGCGCGAGATCGTCGACGTCGATCATGTGCTGCAGATCGTCGTTCAGCGCATCGGCATGACGTTCGAGAACGGCGCGACGCGATGTCGACGGCATCGCTTCGAGCTGCGCGATCATTGAACGCAAGCCGTCGATGCCCGCCCGTACGCTGTCAAGTGTTTCGCCGGAATACTCTGCCACGCTCGCCGCCAACGCCTCCAGCGACAGATTGCCGAGCCGCCAAGCCGCGACGATGCGCTCCTGATAGAAGGGCTGCCTCGCACCCACCGCATCGGCGGCCACGAACATCACCGCCGGCAAACCGGCGCTGCGCAGCGCAGGCAGCGCGTAGTCGACATTGTCCAGCCAGCCGTCGTCGAAGCTGATCAGCAGCGCGCGCGGCGGCAGCCCGGCGCCTTCGCGACGCGCGCGCAGCACGTCCTGCAACGAGACCACGCGATAATGGCGCCTGAAAAAATCCAGCGACGAGACGAACAGGTCTTCGCCGAGGGTATAGTCGGGATCGCACGAAGCCCAGCGCGGATCGTCCGGACGCAGGGTGCGGTGGAACATCACCACCGTTAGACTATCGGCGTTGCGCAGCCGGTGATACAGGCCCAGCGCACCGCTGAAATACAGACACTTTCTGGCGAAGTCCTTGAGCATGGCGCGCGCGATCGAAGCCCCCACCGACGTTTCCGTGATTATACCGACCTACAACCGGCGCGAGCTGGTGCAGCGGGCCATCGACTCGGTCCTGGCGCAGACGCATGCGGTCGACGAGATCCTGGTCGTGGACGACGGCTCCACCGACGGCACCGTCGAAGCGCTGCGCGCCCGTTACGGAGAACGCATCCGCTATCACCGGCAGGCCAACGCCGGCGTGTCCGCGGCGCGCAACGCCGGCATGGCGCTGGCCACGGGTCGCTATTTCGCGCTGCTGGACAGCGACGACCTGTGGCTGCCGGAAAAAACCGCACAGCAGACCGCTTGGCTCGATGCGCACCCCGAGTTCGGCATGGTGCTGTGCGATGTGGTGCGCGTGGACGCCGACGGCACGCCCTACGACACCTTCCGCCGTCGCGACGTGCTGCGCGAGGACGGCTGGGCGCTGCGCTGGCTGCTGCTGAATCCATCGCTGGTGCCGGCATCGATCATGTTCCGTCGCGAAGTGTTCGAGACCTGCGGGGGCTTCGACCCGACGCTGCGTACCGCAGAGGACATCGATTTCCACCTGCGCGTCGCCCGGCAATGGCGGATCGGCGTGATCGAAGCGCCGCTGGTCGAAGCGATGCGCGGCCACGACGGGCTGTCCGCCACCGCGACGACCTACGACGACTACGTGAAGGTCGTGGAGCGCGCGGTGGCCGATGCCGAAGGTGTCGTCGACATCTCCGTGCGCCGCGAAGCGCTGGCCATCACCTACGCGCGGAATGCGCGCGGCATGGTCATCCGCAAACGTTGGCGCGACGCCTGGCGGTTGTGGCGTGCGGCCTTGGGGCAGGCACCCACGCCCGCGGCGCGGAAGGAAGCGTTTTCGCTGTTGCCATGGGCGGCGAAACGGATGCTCGCGGGGTTGCTTGGGCGGCATTGAGGGCGGAAGACCCTGCTCAGCATGCTGGGCTTCGCTGCGCTCAGCCCAGCCTACGATTCTATGTAGGAGGGGCTTCAGCCCCGAGCTCCACCGCATGGCCACCTTCCGTTGAAAGCTCGGGCCTGAAGGTCCTCCTACGGGGGGCAAGCAGATCGGAATTGCGGGTCGCTCAGCGCGCACCACGGCCGAACAGCACCACCTCGACCGTCTGCAGCATGATCATCAGATCGAAGATCAGGCCGTGGTTCTTGACGTAGAACAGGTCGAATTTCAGTTTTTCGTTCGCATCGCGCACCGATGCGCCGTAGGGATAGCGCAACTGCGCCCAGCCGGTGAGCCCCGGCTTCACTGAATGACGCACGTCGTAATAGCGGATTTCGCTGTTGAGCATCTCGACGAACTGCGGGCGCTCCGGCCGCGGGCCGACGAAGCTCATCTCGCCGCCCAGCACCAGGAACAACTGCGGCAGCTCGTCCAGCCGGGTCTTGCGGATGAACTTGCCGATCCGCGTGCTGCGGTCGTCGTCCTTGGTCGCCCAGCGCGCCACGCCGTCGCTTTCGGCGTCGACGCGCATGCTGCGGAATTTCACCATCTCGAAATGGCGACCGTGCTCGCCGACGCGGATCTGGCGGTAGATCACCGGGCCTTTCGATTCCAGCCTCACCGCCAATGCGACCAGCAGCATCACCGGCCAGGCCACCGCCAACAGCGCGCCGGCGGCGATCAGATCGAAGAAACGCTTGGTCAGGCGACGCGGCGTGGAATAATCGAAACCGCCGGAAAACACCAGCCACGACGGGTCGACGATATTGAGCTGGACCATGCCGGCTTCGCGCTCGAAGAACGTCGACAGGTCGGTGACCAGCACGCCCTGTTGCACGCAATTGAGCATCTGTTCCATCGGCATGGCGCCGCGGCGCTCGTCGGGCGCGATCAATATCTCGTCGACATCCAGGCGAACGGCGATCGCGCACAGGCTTTCATCGGTGCGGATCAACTGCGATTCATCGACCACGACCGGCTGGGGGCCCGCCGGTACGAACCCGAGGATCTTGAACGATTGGCGGTCGCTCTGGCGCCGTAGCCGGGTATTGATGAGATTGGCGTTGTTCCCGGCGCCATAGACCAGCACGCGCTGTTTCAGCGCCTGCGCCGTGGACAGCCGCGATACCGCGTAGCGAACGCCGAGCACGCCGCCGGCGCCGATGGCCAGCGACAGCGCCAGCACGCCTCGACCGATGTAGGCGCCGGGCAGCACGTAATAGATGACCAGCAGGGCGACGCCGCCGAGCGCGAACGAGAAGCCGATCCGCAACAGCAGATCCAGTCGGCTGTGGCGCACGTAGGCCTGATACAGCCCGAACGTGAGCATGGCGCCGGTCAGGCACAGCGCGACCAGCAGCGAGCGCAATGCAATGCCTTCGACGAAATGCTCGAGGCCGATGGGATCCGCATGGAAACGCAGCCGCGCCGCAGCCATGACCGACACGATCAATACGCACAGTTCGGTGAACCACAAACTACGGATCGCGAATTTCTTGCGACTGGATCTGACCGTCCTCACGCATCCCCCTGACCGACACATGCGGAACGCGCGGCGAATGGCACGCAGAACCGCCCGACATCCGATCCGCCGAGGCGGTCCGCATGCTCCAGGCTGTTCTGCACTTGCCCCCTGTGCCTACGACGCCCCTCTCGACCAGGATGGCGGACGCGCTTTCGCAGCGTCCGCGACTTCCCGTCCCCGGTTCATGATCCCAACAACGTCACACTTCCCGAAAGCCGGACAGCTTGCACCCGACTTTTCTGCTCGCCGTGCTTTCCAAGGGTGCGCAGGGCCCTGATCCGCCGCATTTACGACGGCGGATAGCCGCAATCGTTGTACTCCGTCAACGCGCGGCATCGCGCCGACCGGGGGTCACGCTGACACGATGCGATCGCGTCCTTCGCCTTTCGCCCGATACATCGCGCCGTCCGCGCGCCGCAACAGCATTTCGACATCGTCATCATGGGCGGCCTCGGCGACGCCGAGGCTGACGGTGACGCGTTGGGCGTCGGCGACACTGTCGTGTTTCGCGCTGCGGACCGCACTCCGCAGCGCTTCCGCCACTTCCCGGGCGCGTGCAGCGACGGTGCCGGGCAGCACGATCAGGAACTCCTCGCCTCCCATCCGCCCGACGCGCGCAGTGTCCGGAAGTTCTCGGCTCACGGCATCGGCGATCGCGCAGAGGACGCGGTCGCCGACATGATGACCGTACAGGTCGTTGATGCGCTTGAAATGATCGACATCGAAGGCGATGACGCTCAGGCGTTCGCCCCTGTATTGCGCCGCAGTGAGTTCGCGATCCAGGAAATCCATGATCTTCCGGCGGTTCGGCATGCCGGTCAGCTCGTCGGTCATCGCCAGCCTGCGCAATCGGCGGCTCTTCTTCACCAACTGCAGCGCCATCGCCGCAAGCAGCGTGAAGAATGCCGCGCCCAGGATGATGAACAGCCGCTGCAGCGAGCGCACCCGCTCCGCATTGCGCAGGGCTTCGCCGCGATGCGCATTCTCGATCAGCAGCGCGCGGTTCTCCTGTTCCTTCTTCGCGGAGTCGAACTGCACGCGCAGACGCGATGTCTGCTCTTCGCGCGCACGCTTTTCCAGCAGGGACTGCGCCTGACGATAGGCGACGGACGCGGCATAGGCCTTGCGCCATTCGCCTCCGGCAGCACGCGCTTCGGCCATGGCTTCGTGGACTTTCGCGAGATAGCGGGGGTTGTTCTGCGCACGGAAATGCCGCTCGGCGAACTCAAGATCGGTCACCGCTTCGTGCAGGCGCCCAAGCGCATGCAACGCCTTCGCGCGGGTGATCCGCGTGCGCGCGGTACTTTCGATATCGCCGCTCGCGATGAAATGTTCGAGCGCGCGTTCGATCCACGGCAGCGCCTCCGAGGCCTTGCCCTGCTTGACCAGCAGCGCACCGATCGAGCGCTCCCCTTCAGCGACCGAGGCGCGATCGCCCAACGCGGCATCGATCTCCAGCGCACGGCGATAGTCCTGCAGCGCCCCGTCGAATTCGCCCTTCATTTCCCGCGCCGAAGCGATATTGAACAACGACGTCGCCACCTCGCTGTTCAATCCGGCGGCCCCATTCTCTTTCAGCAACTGCCGGTAATAACCGATGGCCTTGTCGTACTCGCCGACGTTCTCGTCGCTGTAGACGTTGGCGATGGCGTTGAGCGTGTAGCGTTTGCCGCTTTTGTCGCCGATCTCGACGTTGAGCGCATAGGCGCGATTGAGGTCGGCGATCGCGGCATCGTAACGTCCGTGGTAATCGCGGCTGCCGCCGCGCAGCGCCAGGGCCTCGGCCAGAACTCCCTTGTCTCCGGCTTTTTCCGCACTGGCGACCGCATTCTCGAACTCGATCGCGGCTTCGCCGGGCTTGCCCAGCAGATACAGCGCATATCCCCTGCAGTTGAGGAAATCGGCGATGGAGCGCGCGTCGTCGGCCTTGTGCGCTCCGCGCAGCCCGGCCTCGGCGATGGGCAGCGCGGCGTCCGCATCGATGGCGGCGGTGGCGTTGCACAGGACGTTCCGGGCCGCGCGCAACAGCGCCGGGTCGCCGGAATCGCGCGCCACGGCCGTCGCGCGTTGCGCCAGCGCGAGCGCTCGCGCGGGATCCTTGTTCTCCAGTGCCTTGGCTTCAGCCAGCAGCGCGCCCACATCGGCGCCGCGCGGACCAGGCGGCTTCGCGGGCTGTGCATCCGCAGCCCAGGCCAGACCGAGGACAAGCGGGATCCACCATCGGACCCGGGACGGTCGATGATCGGGGAACGCGGTCGGCATTCGCGACGATGCGATCACGCGCGAACGGCAGCCCGTGACCGCGGTGCCGTGGCCCGTGCCGGATATCGCGATGGATGGAGCGCACGGTCGCACGCCGCCGGAAGACCGGCTCGAAGCCTTGGGATCATGGGTTCCGCCCCCTGCGGAAATCGACTCATGGCCTGCGTCCGTCGCAGCGCCAACGCCGTGGAAGCCGCGGATTCTAATGCGCCGCACCGGCGGATGATGCGCGCTCCATCGCGGTATCTTCGCGGATTCAGGCATGGGTTACCTGCTGGCGAAAGCGTCCTGTCGTCGAATCATGCGCCGGACCATGCCCGGCGCACGCCCGAAACCCGCTCACGGCCGCGTTTCCGACGAACGGTCGGCACGCAAACCTTATCTAGACAATTTTTTCTAGACAAAATGTTCTAGGGACGCTAACGTGCCCGGCAACACGATCGAGCGGACCCGCCATGCCCCGTCCCAGCAAGCCCCCCAAGCCCACGCCCGCCGAGTTGGACATGCTGCGCCTGCTCTGGCAACTGGGGCCCAGCACGGTCAAGCAGGCGCACGAAGCGCGCCTGCTCGAACGCCCGGACGCCGCCTACGCCAGCGTGCTGCGGCTGTTGCAGATCATGCACGGCAAGGGTCTGCTGATTCGCGACGAAAGCCAGCGTTCGCACGTGTATGCGCCCGCGCAGGCGCAGGATTCGCTGCAGACCAACCTGCTGCGCGACCTGATCCACAAGGCGTTCTCGGGCTCCGGCAAGGATCTGGTGATGGCCGCGCTGCGCAGCCACGTGAGCGACGAGGAGCGCGCCCAGATCCACGCCGAGATCCAGCGTTCGCTCCGCGAAGACGAGCAGAAAGACGGGTACGGAGACGATCAGGCATGAACATGTTCGATGAAGCCTCGCTGCCGCAGATCGATGCCCTGATCCGGGCGCTGGGCATGGGCCTGCTGCATTCCCTCTGGCAATGCGCGCTGATCGGCGCGCTGGCGTGGCTGGCGCTGCGCACGCTGCGTCATTCGTCGCCGCAGGCCCGCTATGTCGTCGCCTGTGCAGCGCTGGCCGCTTGCGTGCTATGGCCGGCCGCGGAAGTATTCAGACAACTGTCGATGGCGACAGCGCCGACCTTGGACATGTCCACGACCGTGGCGCCGCCGCGCGACATCGCGTCGATGGTCGCAGCCTTCGTCGCCCCCGATCGGCCGGCAGGCCTGCGATCGATACTCGAAGCGGCCTTGCCGTGGCTGGTCGCCATCTGGGCCGCGGGCGCCTGTCTGATGCTGCTGCGCCTGGCCGGCGGTCTGCGCTGGGTACATCGCCTGCGGCGCGATGCCCTCGATGTCGGGAACGATGTCGAAAGCCAGCTGTGGCAAACGCGCCTGGACCGCCTGGCGCAGCGATTCGGCCTGTCGGGCGTACGTCTCGCGGTATTCGACGATACCGGTGGACCGCTGTCCACAGGCTTCCTGCGACCGATGGTGCTGGTGCCGGCATCGCTGTTGGCGCGGATGCCCGTGGACATGCTGGAAGCGCTGCTGGCGCACGAACTCGCGCACATCCGCCGTCACGACTATCTGGCCAATCTCCTGCAGCGCGCCGCGGAGGCATTGCTGTTCCATCACCCGGTGGTGTGGTGGCTGTCGCAGCGCATCCGCCACGAACGCGAGCAGGCCGCCGACATGCTCGCCGCCTCGATCACCGGCGAACCGCGTCGGCTGGCGCTGGCGCTGTACGAACTCGACCGCTTTTCGTCCGAACGAAGCGATTCCCCCATCCCGACACTGGCGCAAGCCGCCCACGGAGGTCATCTGATGTCCCGCATCCAATCCCTGCTCCGCACCGAACGTCGCGTCTCGCCCGGCGCCGCCGCGATCCCCGTCATCGGCCTCGCCGTCGCCTGCATCGCCTGTTTCGCATATGCGCAATCCACGCAGACCGCCACGCCGGTCGCACCCGTCGCATCGGCTCCGAAAGTCACGGTGGGCACGCTCAACGCAGCCGCAGTCGCGGCAAGTCCGAAGACAACGGAAGAACGCACTCATGAGACGTATGCCTTCGTGAGCGCGGACAACGACAGGTTGTCGATGTCCGGCGACAGCAGCGATGTCGACGAGATCCGCGAAACCCGCTCGCGCGTCGACGGCGATTTCCTGTGGTTCCGTCGCGACGGCAAGGCCTACGTGCTGCGAGACGCCGCGACCGTCGAGCGCATGCGTGCGCTCTGGGCGAAGAATGCCGGACGCGAAGCGGAAATGAATGCGCTGAGCGAACGGATGCAGGCGGAATCCGAAAAGATCGAGGCGATCGGCAGTCGCATCGAAGCCGTGGCTTCCCTCGGCGGAGAAACACCCCGGATGCGCGAAGCGATAGGCAAAGTGGAAGCCTTGGCCGAACAGCAGAACACATTGGCGCACCAACAGGCCGAGTTGGCGACGACGATCGCCACCCGAGCGGCCGAAGACAGGTCGGATGCAGGCGCCGAGGCCAGGATGAAAGCGCTCGACGCGCAAATGGAGGCTTTGGAAAAGCAGATGCGCACCCTGGAGAACGCCATCGACGTGGAAGCGGAGAAGATGGAGGCCAATCTCGCGCCGCTCGCCGCGATGGAAAAAGAAATGCAAGCCGCTGCAGCACCGATGGAAGCCTTGGGCGCCAAGATGGAAGCGCTTGGTGTGGAACACGAGCGCGAGATGGCCCGCATCGACCGGCAGATCCGCGCCGAGATCGATCGCGCGATGAGCGCCGGTCTGGCCAGTCCAGCTCCAAACAGCAAGTAATCGTAGCGCGCGCTTCAGAACCGGCAGTAGCGGGCACGCGACAGCCCGCTACCGCCGACACAGGACATCGCGATCAGCGCAGCCACATCCTGGCGCTGCGCGCAGGCAGGCTGAAGGTGTAATTGCCGCTATTGATGTTCACCACGCTGCCGGAACCCAGCGTATCGGTGTAATTGGCGTACCACCACAGCACGCTGTTGTTCATGTTGACCGCAGCATTCACCGTGCTGCCGCACTTGTTGATCCCCACGATGCCCAGGCTGCCGCGGCGGAACAAAATGTGGCAGTTGCCGTGCGACAGCACCTGCATATCGTTGCCCTGCACCGCATTGTGGAAGCGGATCATGCCCTTGATGTCGTTGCGGTTGTAGGCGTTGACCCAGCGGTTGTCGCCGCTTTCGTTGTTGTCCGAATACACCATCGGCTTGCCGCCGTTGCGGCCGAACAGATAGGCATAGGCCAGGGTTTCGTCGGTCGGATCCATCAGCGCATAGCGGAAGCCGCTGTTGTTCGGGATGTCGTGGGTCACGGTGAAGGTCAACGCGCGCGAACCCGCCAACGCTTGGCCGTAAGCCCCGGGATCGACCAGACTGCTCATGCTGCCGCTGAACGAGAACGCGTTGCGGATCGAGGTCTGCAGCGGAAAATCGTAGGCCGCGTGATCGGTGTTCTGCAGATACGGCTGCAGGAAGCGGTCGTACTCCGAGCTGCCCGCTCCGCCGCCGGTGATGATCTCGCCGAACACGTACACGCCACTCTTGATGTCGGAAGTCAGCACACCGTTGATGTGCGACATCGGCATGTGCTTCGCGGCATCGATGCGGAACCCCTTCACGCCTATGGCCTTGAGCTGGCGCAGGTATTCCTGCTGCTGTCCGATCACGTAGCTGGTGTTCTTGAGGTCGGGCAGCCCGACATCGCCGCCGCCGCCGCACAGCCGCCAGTTCTGCACCTGCCAGACATCGTTGTAGTCGGTGATGCAGCGCGTCTCGCCGAAATCGCCGGCGCCCAGGAAGTTCGAACCGAGATTGCCGAACAGGCGGATGCCGCTGTAATAGCCGGTATTCCCGGCATACGTGCCCAGCACGCTGGCGCCCGGGTAATTCAGGTCGGGACGCTGCCCGGATTCGTTCGCCATGTGGTTCAACAGGATGTCGGCGTAGACGTGAACGCCGCGCGCCTTCAGCGCATTGACCATGTTCCGGAAGGCGGTGGTGTCGCCGAGCGGATGATGGATCACCCGGTAATCCTGCGGCTGATAGCGCGCCCACCATTGGCTGCCCGCGGATTTGTAGGCCGGCGCGACCAGCACCGCCTTGTAACCTGCGGACTGGATCGTCGCGGCGCGCGCTTCGACGTCGGCATAGCGCCAGTTGAAGGCATGCAGGATCGCATCGGCCTGCGCAGTGCCGGCAGCGGCGCCGCCGAGGATCAGGACCGAGCACAGACTCAGGACTCTTTTGCGAAGCGGAGCGATATTCCTCGATGCGGACTGCATTGGATTCTCCTGAAATGACGAAAGAGCTCCGCCTCGCGGCGGAACGGACGTTTCCTGCATCCGTCTCCGCGCATGGTTCGCGCGGAGGGATGATGATTTCGGACGTTCGACCGGCCATGCGCCGGGCGCGTCGTCGCGGCATTGCGTCCGCGACTGGAATGGGATGCTAGTGGTGCATCGCAATGCAGCATGAAAGGCTGCATACGTATTCAATTCGCAACAAAGACGACATCCATCACGGAGAGAAAATTCAGCTCCGATGAACGCGGAAAATTTGCCGGGAAAGATATCCCCCGATCACTGCGATCGACGACCGTCTACCGATGATCGCCTGCATGCATACGACGGATCGATGCGGGATTGCGCTCTCCCGACGCAAACACGCGCAGGATCGAAAGCCGCGCCGCCGCGCGAGCGGCTCATGCGCCGCGGGGCATTGCCGCACGTCCGCGCGGCGTGGCCTTGCGGCAGGCATCCGAGCAATAGCGCACCTGTGGCCAGTCGCGTGCCCATTTCTTCCGCCACGCGAACTCGCGTGCGCACACCGGACACACCTTCGTCGGCAGATCGCGCTTGGCGGTCATCGCGATTCGGAATGCGAAGCGCGCGACATCAGGTTGCGCTCAGGCCTTGCGCAGGAAGCAGGTCTTCAGCACCAGACCCTTGATCTTGTCGGAATGGCCTTCGATATGTTCGGCATCGCCTTCGACCAGACGGATATGCTTGATCACGGTGCCCTGCTTGAGCGGAATCGACGACCCCTTCACTTTCAGATCCTTGATCACCACCACCGTGTCGCCGTCGGCGAGCAGGTTGCCGTTGCTGTCGCGCACCACCTGCGCCGCATCGGCGGCCTCGGGCGCGGCCGGCCATTCGAAGCCGCAATCGGCGCAGACGAAGTTCGTACCGTCCTGATACGTATTGGTGAGCGTGCATTGCGGGCAGGACAGCGGAGCGGTCATCGGGACACCTTGATCGACAGGACGCACCGGCAGTGTGCGGACCGACATTGTCGGAGGGCGCCCCCGCGGTGGCAAGCATGGCGGCCGGAAACCATGACTTTCGAGGCTTTCCCTGCGCAGACTCGCGCCCTAGCCTGCATCGCAGACAGCCCTACGACGGATCGCTCCGCATGACTCGCATCGCCTGTTGCCTGATCGCGCTGCTGCTGCAGGTTTCGCACCCGGCCATGGCGCGCGAGCCCGATGCCTTCGAACGTATCGCGCCGGAGGCCGCCGGCTATTCCAGCCAGCGCCTGGAGGAATTGCGCGGATTCCTGCGCGCATCGGGCTCGGACAGTTTGCTGCTGGTGCACGACGGCAGGGTGTTCTTCGAATACGGCGACATCCGCAAGAAGCTGCTGCTGCACTCGATGCGGAAGCCGCTGTTGAACGCGCTCTACGGCATCTACGAGGCGCGCGGGCTCGTCGATATGCAGGACACGCTGGCCGAACTCGGCGTCGACGATATCCCACCATCGCTGACGGAAGAAGAGAAAACCGCGACCCTCGCCGACGTACTGAAGTCGCGGTCCGGCGTCTATCATCCAGCTGCTGCCGAATCCGAAGGGATGGCGCAAAGCCGCCCTGCGCGCGGCAGCCATGCGCCCGGCACGCATTACTACTACAACAATTGGGATTTCAACGTCGCCGGATCCATCCTGCAGCGCGCCATGGAGCGTCGCATCTACGATGCCTTCGACGACGAGATCGCCAGACCGCTGGGCATGCTCGATTACCGCAACCGGATCGTCATCCCCGACGCCGATGGCGGAGTCTCCGACCCCGATGCCGACGGCTACTACCAGTACGAACCCGAGCGCTCGCGCTTTCCGGCGTATCACTTCCGGATGAGCGCGCACGATCTCGCCCTGTTCGGCCAGCTGTATCTCAACCGCGGCCAAGGGCACGGCAAGCAGATCGTGCCGGCGGAATGGATCGAACGCAGCACCCGGGCGTATTCCGAAGTACAGCCCGAGTACGGCATCGCCTACGGCATGCTCTGGGACGTGCTGGTGCCCGATCGAGCGGACGAAACGCCGTCGTTCTATCACACCGGCGTCGGCATCCACATGCTGGGCGTGTATCCGAAGCACAAACTGGTCATGGTGCACCGGGTCGACACCGAACATGCCCATCACTTCAACGATGGCGATCTGTACCGGGTGATCCGCATGATGCACGCGGCGCGTCTTCCTGCGGCTCCCACGCGCTGAGTCGCGGCTTCATTCCAGCGTAGGCCAATCGCTGGCATCGAGGGTTTCGCGATAGCCGTGCCAGGCGGCATACGCCAGCCATGGCATCAGGATGCCCAGCCCGAGCAGCCCGGTGGCGAAACCGACTGCGGTCATCGCCACGATGATCATGGCCCAGAGCAGCATCACGCGTTTGTTGCGCAGGACCGCGTTCACGCTGGACACCGCGGCGGTGATCATGTCCACGTCGCGGTCGGCGATCATCGGCAGCGAAAACGCCGCCACCGCGAAGGTCAACGCCGCGAAGATCGAGCCGACCGCCGAGCCGATGGCGAGGAATTCCCACAGCGCATTCGCATTGCGTTCGTCGATCGGGAAGAAAGCGCCGACCATCATGCCCGCGCGCGACCACAGCAGCACGATCACGCCCTGCGCCAGCGCGAACACGCCGGCCTGGCCGACCACGCGACGCGCCAGCACGAAGGAATCCGCGAGCGTCGGCGTACGCCCGCGTTCAAGCGCGCGGCTGACGCAGTACAGGCCGACGCAGATCAGCGGCGCGACGAACACGAAACCCGACAGAAGCGTTGCCAGCAGCGCGAACCGGCCGAGCGTCCATGCCAGCAGCGAAATCCCCGCGCTGACCAGCACGATGACCGCGCCGAAGATCAGCGACAGCCGCGGCGCGGCGCGGACGTCCCGCCAGCCCGCACGCAGCCAGCGCAGCGGCGCGCGCGCGTCCAGGGTCGCGCAGGGAACCACGAAAGGCCGGATTTTTTCCGGCGAAGGATCGGGACTGGGATCGGTTTGTCTGGAATCGGTTTGCCCGGAATCGGTTTGCGATGACATCCGGCCTCCCTTGCGGCCTGCGCGACGGATTCACCGGGCCAGCATACTCCGCCATGCCCGCTGCGCCGAACCCCGCGCGGACTGCGGACAACGGCATCGCCGCCGTGGCAGGATCGCTGCAGTACCCGCCGCCGCGAGGCCTCGATGACCGCCGACCCCTGCCCCATCGATACGCAAGCGCTGGCCGGACATGCCTACGCCGCTTACGACACCGGCGACCTGGCCGAAGCGCGCGCCCGCTTCGAAGCCCTGCTGGCGTCGGCGCCGGAGGATCCTGCCTACCACTACATGCTGGGGCTGGTCTGCAAATATCTGCGCGACTGGCCCGCCTCGCTGCGCCACAATCTGCGCGCACTGGCGCTGCAGCCCGACGAAGAAGACGACGCCGAGGCGCCGCGCTGGAATGCCGCCATCGCCGCAACCGCGCTGGGCGACTGGGCCGAGGCGCGGCGACAGTGGGCCGGCTGCGGAATCGATATTCCCGGAGACGACGGCCCGATCGACAAGAATTTCGGGGTCGCCAGCCTGCGACTCGAAGCCTGGGGGCAAGCGGAAACGGTGTTTGCGCGACGCATCGATCCGGTCCGCGCGCAGATCATCAATGTGCCCCTGTCCGACAGCGGCTATCGTTACGGCGACATCGTGCTTCACGACGGCGCCTCCACCGGGCAACGCCGCTTCCACCAGAGCATGGTGCCGGTATTGAACGCATTGCAGCGGATGGAAATCTCCGAGTACCCGACCTTCGCGGTGTTCGTGAATTGCCCGCAGCGGACGGATCTCGACGCATTGATCGAAGCGCGCGTGCCCGGCATCGCATTCGTTGAGGACTGGACCGACAGCATCGTGCATTACTGTCTGCGCTGCAGTCACGGCGCCCCGCATCGTCACGACAACGACGACAGTTCGAAGGACCGTGGCAACGAACGGCGCGATGCCGAAGACGGCAGCCGTTGGCGGGCCGAGCGCAGTATCGGCATCGCCGCGCAGAGCAGGCATTCGGTGATGCGCCTGATCGAGCGCTGGAAAACAGGCGGCCACGGGCGTCGACTCGATGCGGTGGACAGTCGCGATACGATGCCGACCGAACCGCCCGTTTGCGGAGAACAATGGTGGCTGTCGCCCGAAGACAGGCGTGCGGACGCAGGCGAAAGCGATACCGGAGACAGCGCCGACTGACGCCCGCGGATGTTGCAGCGCAGCTTGCCCCATCGGCCAATGTCGTCGCCGCGGGGCCTGTGGCCCACTGCAGGCCTTCGCCACAGGAGGTGCCGTCGATGGCCGTCATCGCAAGACTCGCTCATTCCCTTTTCCGCATGCGCATCTCACCGTTGCGCAGCGCGTCCGTCGCCTTCGCGCTGTTCGCGGCGTCGATTGCGGCACCCGCCTTCGCGCAGACCGAAGTCACCGGCTTCGGCAGCAATCCTGGCAATCTGCGCATGTTCAAGTACGTGCCCAGCGGGCTGCCCGCAAACGCGCCGCTCGTGGTCGCGCTGCACGGATGCTCGCAGAGCGCCGCGAGCTACGACGCGGAGACCGGCTGGCAACTGTTCGCGGGCCGCTTCCGCTTCGCGCTGCTGTTGCCGCAGCAACAGAGCGCCAACAACTCCAGCACGTGTTTCAACTGGTTCGAGACCATCGACACCACCCGCGGCCAGGGCGAAACGCTGTCGATCAAACAGATGGTCGACCGCATGATCGCCGATCACGGCATCGCGCCTTCGCGCGTCTACATCACCGGGCTTTCGGCCGGCGGTGCGATGACCTCGACCCTGCTCGCCGCGTATCCGGACGTCTTCGCCGGCGGCGCCATCGTCGCGGGCATCCCGCACCGCTGCGCCACCAGTCAGAGCGCCGCTTTCAGCTGCATGAATCCGGGCAGCAACCTCACGCCGGCGCAGTGGGGCGACAAGGTGCGCGCGTCCTCGACCTGGACCGGACCGTGGCCGATCGTCTCGATCTGGCACGGCGACGGCGACTACGTCGTGCGCCCGATGAACCTGACCGAGAGCATGGAACAGTGGACCAATGTGCACGGCATCGATCAGACCCCGGAAGTCAGCGACACCGTCGGCGGCTTTCCGCACAGGGTCTACAAGACCGCATCGGGACAGGCGCGGGTCGAAACCTACACCATCACCGGCATGGGCCATGGCACACCGGTGGATCCAGGCACCGGCGAGACGCAGTGCGGTACCGCCGGTGCCTACATCCTCGATGTGAACCTGTGTTCGAGCTACTACATCGCGCGCTTCTTCGGTCTGGACAATCTCGACGGCGTCGCGCCGACGGCAGCCATCACTTCGCCCGCGAACGGCGCGGCGGTGACGGGCAGCGTCGCCATCGCCGCGAACGCCAGCGACAACATCGGCGTGGACCGGGTCGAATTCCTGCTCGATGGCGCACTGCTCGGCAGCGATTCCGCCGCGCCTTATGCCTACACCTGGAACAGCGCCGCCGCCAGCGACGGCGCGCATGCGCTGCAGGCGCGCGCGGTGGATCTCGCCGGCAATACCGGCAGCTCCGCGCCGGTGAACGTAACCGTGAGCGGCGGTACCGGCGGCGGTGGCGGCACATCGCCGGTGACCGTGAACTTCGCGAACGAAGACGCCAACGACGGCTACGTCAAGGCCGCCAGCGGCGGCACCGCGCCCGCGGTCGGCACGCTGGAATCGAGCATGGGGCTGGCCATCGGTCGCGGCACCGACGGCAAGTTCAATCGCGCGATGCTGTCGTTCGACACCTCATCGTTGCCCGATGGCGCTACGGTGACATCGGCCACGCTCACCGTGACCTATCGCAGCGCATCGGGCGACCCGTGGAGCAACCCGGCCGGCAACACGCTGGTGATCGATGCGCACACCGGCTGCCTCGGCAGTTGCACGATCGAGACCGGCGACTGGGCGGCGGCAACCACCTCCAGCGGCGTCGCGCAGCTGCTGTCGTTCGCCGGCGGCACCAGGACCAGCAATCTGTTCGCGGCACCGGGGCTCGCCGCCATCAACAGGACCGGCCGCACGCAACTGCGCCTGCGCTTCACCGGCAACCAGACGTCGACGAACTATCTCTGGATCGGCAAGGGCGCGACGGCGACGCTGACGGTGACGTATCAGCCCTGAGCCCCGCTCCGTTGGCGATGAAGGGCTGGATGCCTCACTTCCTCGCCAACGGATCGCCCAATAGCGGAAGCGCAGGAGACCGGCGCTTCCGCAGGCAGGAAGCGGGATTCAACAATCCGGCGCGGAACTCGCCCGCGCCGGAACCGTTTCGCGCATCAGACCGCGCGCATCCATCGAACCCCGATCACGGCATGGTTCACGGTACGACCGTGCAGCAAGGAGTCTGCGCGGGAACGGAGATCACCGTCGGCAGCGGCAGTTGGCTCATGGTCTTCACGGTCACCGCAACGCCGAAGGTGCCGCTGGCCAGCGGAAGATTGATTGCGGGCGGCGCCCAGTCCACGGCGCAGATCGTCTTGAAGCCGCTGACGTCCGGGCGGACGGTCAGCGCGTGCAGGGGGTCGCCGTTCGCCAGCCAATCGGTCGAGGTGGAACCGCCGAAGTACGCGCCGTTGTTGGAGGCGGCGATCGTGAACGCTTTCTCGGCCAGCGGGCCCTGCGTGCCATAGCGCTTGCCGATCACCGGCTGGCCGGTGGGCAGCACGTACGGCAACAGGGTCTGCGGATGCGCCAGATGCATGAAGGCGTCCTGGCTGAAGGCCACGCCGCCGTAGGGGCCGTTGACTTCGCCGCCGATCATCATCACGCCGGCGGGCGCGCCGGCATACGTGGTCGGCAGGGTGAGGTCGGTGCCGTAGCCGATTTCGCGGTCTGCGGTCGCGCCCCAATGGGTATGCACGCGCAGCAGGCAGTTGGGCACGAAGCGCGACAGATACACCTGCGGCGAGGCGGTGGTGCTGGGGTTGGTTTCGCCGACGGTGAGGAACTCCGACGTGCCCGCAGCCGTTCTGACCGCCACTACATCGTGATACTGGGCCGTGCCCAGCCCTCTGGTGCTCGCCGTGCAGACTACCGCGCCGTTGTTGCCGTTGACCTGCATCACTGCGGTCTGGCTGCCGATGCGGCCCACGGCGACGAGATCGCCGGTGAGGCTCGGCGCCACCGGCGCGAGTTCGGTGATGGCGTGGAGCTCGAAATCGCCCGCGATCGATGTCTGATAGTCCCGCGCCCAGATGATGGTGCCGTTGGAACGGGTACGCACGATCCGTGTCCGGTGGACCGCCGGCGCGGTCGCAGTCGCCGGCTTGTAGTACTTGCCCAGCGCGACCAGATCGCTGGCCTGGGTCGAGAATGCGCTGTCGCCGGAGACGGTCTGCAGAATGTCCCAGCCGGTGTTGTAGTCGGTGGTGTCGCCGTAGGAGAAACGCCAGATCGGCGCACCGTTGCAGCCGATCTTGGTAATCACGAATCGCGAACCCGGCGCGGTGGTGCTCGTGGGGCCAACGCTGCCGACCACCGCGAAACCGCTGCCGTCGCGGAACTCGACCACCTGCGCCGCCTGCTCGGGCTGGCCGGCGCTGTCGTACTGGAACCGGAAGATCAGGCCGGCCGAAACGTTCAGGCGTTCGGCCAGCATATTGGTGTTGACGCCGGCAGGAGCGGCGGTGCCGACGCTGATCGAGCCGCCGGGGCCTGCGCACGTCCGGACTTCCTTGGTGCCGCGATGGACCTCCCGGTATGTCGGCAGGCCCGAGGTCATTTCCCAGTTCGATGCCATCGCGGCAGAGGGGATCAGCGACAGGCAAGCCAGCGCCAATGCGGATTTTCTGTATGCGTTCATGCGTCTCTTCCTTTGATCGAATGCCCGTGGAAGCGGTGCACGGAGCGACCTTCCCTGCGCGACGGGCGCGACGGCGCCATCCGGTGCCGATCACCGCGTCGCTGTCGGTAATGCTGTCCTGTCGGGCGCTCCTTCCGTTGAACCGCCTGGCGAGTCGACGACCGCCAACCCTTGCAACGCAGGGGTGCGCTGCCGACGGCCAACGTGGAATGACGATTTTCCGGCATCGCGTGATCGCGATCACGACCCGATCCGACAAGCGGCAACCGTTATCGACCGTCTGAATCGATCGTCCGGAAACGATGCGAACAGGCTTCAGCGCAGTTGACTGTCCTTGCTGCCGCGACGGTTGTAACCGCTGTGCGCCGCCTCGTCCCTGTCGGCAGCGTCCTGGCAGTCCACGCACAGGCGAACGCCCGGCACAGCCTGGCGTCGCGCTTCTGGAATCGCCGCATCGCACTCTTCGCAATGCTCCAGACCCGGCCCTTGCGATAACCGGCTGCGCACGCGCTGGATGCCGTCCTTCACGGTGGCATCGATCTGGTCCTGCACCGCGCCGTCGCCTGCCCAACCCGTCGCCATGAAGTCCTCCTCTCGCACCGTCGCGGACGGGTGCATGCATGGATACGGCAACATCATAACGCCGACATGCGCATCGCCGCATCGACCACGCAACCAGGCCCGCAATCGATCGTGCGCGCCTGCACGCCCATCGTGCAGCATGCAGCGCGAAATGAGCATCCGGAGCGATCGAATGAACCGTTTTGAAAGGCGATCCGCCGCGTAATGAAGTCTTTCGGTTTTTGTAAGCGTTCCTTATCCGACGCGGTGTAATGTCGTTCGCGCCGAACAACATCGGCACGGCGAAAAGCGACAAGCGAAATCCATACATCGACACACGCAACATCGATATGCGACATAACAGGAGATAGAGATGACTCATCACAACACTCCCGACACCGCCAACCGGAATACATCCAACACCGCGAACGCATCCAGTGGCACGCAGGCTGGCCGTCAGAACGACAAAGCGGATTTCGCGCACGATCGCACCTACTGGCGGAACCAGTTCGCCAAGGAACCGTATTACGAGTCCGGCCAGCAGTTCTCCGATTTCGAATCGGCCTATCAGGTCGGCTACCAGGGTCGCGGCCGCCATACGGCCCGTAGCTTCGACCAGGCCGAACCCGATCTGCGCAGCGAGTGGGAAGCGTCCAAAGGCTCCGCCAAAGTCGGCTGGGAAAAAGCGAAACATGCGGTCCGTGCCGCATGGGATCGCGTCGAAGATGCGATCCCCGGCGACTCCAACAGGAACGGTCACTGATCGCCGGTTGCGATCCGGAAGATTCTTCGATCCAGGTGGTTTGCTTCATCGAGAACACCCGATACGAAGCGCATCGCGGAGGCTCTGCAGCAAGCCGCGCCACTCAATCGGGAGCGCTGAGGCGCTCCCGATTCCAGGCCATACAGCACAGGACAGGAGGGTTACCGTATGCCCCGTGGAGATAAATCGTCCTACACCGACAAACAGAAGCGCCAGGCGGAGCACATCTAACAGAGCGAACTCGAGCGCGGACGTTCCGAAGAAACCGCCGAACGTATTGCCTGGGCCACCGTGAACAAGCAGGACGGCGGCGGCAAGGCCAAGGACGCTGCGTCCGATTCAAAGAACCAATAGCAGCACATCATCCATCTGGACATCGTCCGCATCGAAGTCGGATGCAACGAAAGTGTCGGGAGAAGAAACGCGTGAACAAGAAACGGATCAACCCGCCGCAGGAACAGGACAGCCAGCCCGGGCGACAGGATCAGATGACGCCTGCGCCCATCACGATCCGCGACGGCTATGTAGGATCGGGACGTCTTGCGGACAAGGTCGCGCTGATCACCGGCGGCGACAGCGGCATCGGACGCGCGGTAGCGGTGCATTTCGCACGCGAAGGCGCCGATATCGCGTTCGCCTATCTGGATGAAGACGACGACGCCAACGAAACGCGCGATCTGATCGAAAGCGAAGAGCGTCGCTGCATCGCTGTCCGCGGCGATCTGCGCGACGCGGAGCAGTGCGAGGCCACGATCGCGGCCGCCATCGCCGAGTTCGGCCGGCTCGACATCCTGGTCAACAATCATGCCGAGCAGCATGTGCTCGATCCGCCGGAAAAAATGACCGCCGGCAATATCCGGCAGACGTTCGAAACCAACGTCTTTTCCTATTTCAATCTTGTCGATTCCGCCTTGCCCCATCTCACCGAAAGCAAAGGAACCATCATCAATACGGTTTCGGTGGTGGCTGCGCGCGGACACGACACGTTGCTCGCCTACGCGGCGACGAAGGGCGCCGTGCAGGCACTGACGTTTTCCCTCGCCAAGGCGCTGGCCGAACGCGGGATCCGCGTCAACGGCGTGTCTCCGGGGCCGATCTGGACGCCGCTCATTCCCGCCAGCTTCGACGCGGACGATGTAGCGAAGTTCGGCTCGGACACGCTGATGAAGCGGCCCGGTCAACCGTCTGAAGTCGCGCCCGCCTACGTGTTCCTGGCATCCGAAGATGCGAGCTATATCACCGGCCAACTCATCCACGTCAATGGCGGCAGCCACATCGCCGCTTGAGCCCCTCCCCCACCGCAGGATCCGCCATGAAAACGCCCGAACAGCTCGAAGAGAAATTCTGGAAAGCCCTGAAATCCGACCGCACCGCCATGCTGGGCCTCGTCGGCAGCGAGAATGGCCACACCCGGCCGATGACCGCCATGATCGAAGAGCCGCGCGGCTCGATCTGGTTCTTCAGCTCCCGCGAGACTCAGCTGGTGCAGCACCTCACCGAGGGGCACCGCGCGACGATCGCCTTCGCGGCGAAGGATCACGACCTCTTCGCCTGCGTGGAAGGTTCGCTATGGTTGCAGAACGACCGCGCCGCGATCGACCGCCTGTGGAATCCCTTCGTGGCCGCATGGTACGAAGGCGGCAAGGACGATCCGAAGCTCGCACTGCTGCGCTTCGAACCGCAGCATCTCGAAATCTGGCTCAACGAGTCCAGCCTGCTGGCGGGAGTGAAGATGCTGCTGGGCGTGGATCCGAAGAAGGATTACCGCGACAAGGTGGCCGAGATCGATCTGCGCTGAAATCCGCTCCCCCCGCTGAAACCCCGCCCTCGTTCGACCGGAATGCGATTACGCCGCGGATGCCTTGCGCACCCGCGGCGTCAGCGCGATGTTCAGGCTGTCGCTCATCAGCTGCAGCTCGGTGTCCTGGATCATCGCTGTGAGGCGCATGCCGCGCTGCAGATGACCAACGAGCGCGTCGATCGCGACCGGATCGATATCCAGCACGGTCAGATTGGCGAAGCGCGCCAGTGCGGCGGCGTTCTTCTTCCACCAGACTTCCGACGCCTGACCGCCGTAGTTCACCACCACCACCTGCTCCGCGCGCGCACTGGCCTTGCGGATGCGGCTCTCGTCCGGCTGTCCCAGCTCGATCCAGCGCTGGATGTCGCCGACGTAATCGCGCTGCCACAGGTCGGGCTCGCTGTCGTCGCTCAGGCCACGACCGAATTCCAGGCGCTCGTCGGCGTACAGCGCGAACGTCAGCAACCGCACCATCAGCCGCGCGTCGGTTTCGGACGGATGCTGAGCGAGGGTGAGATTGTGCTGGGCGTAGTAGTGCCGGTCCATGTCGCTGACCTGCAGCTCGACCTTGACCACGGTGGATTTGGGCGACATACCGATGCCTGACGGGAAAGGTCGGCGATTGTAGGTCTTCCGCACGCGTCCCGCCCGGTCTCCGCGGCGTTTGCTACCCTTTCGCGATGTCCGCACCGCTCCAGACGCGTCGCCTAGACGCCGCCCGCCCCGACGATCTCGACGAAGCCGTGCGCCTGCTGCGCGCCGGCCGGCTGGTGGCCGTGCCCACCGAAACCGTCTATGGGCTGGCCGCCGACGCGACCAACCCCGATGCGGTGCGCGGGATTTTCGCGGCCAAACAGCGCCCGGCGAACCACCCTTTGATCGTGCATCTGGCCGGCGCCGCGCAATTGTCGCGCTGGGCGAAAGACATTCCCGACGCCGCGTGGCGGCTGGCCGAAGCGTTCTGGCCCGGCCCCCTGACCCTGCTGCTGCACAAGGCCGACAGCGTGCCGTCCGAAGTCACCGGTGGGCGCCCCACGATCGGTCTGCGCGTGCCGGACCACCCGGTCCTGTTGCGCATCCTCGACACCCTGGACGGCGGACTGGCCGCGCCCTCGGCCAATCGCTACAAACGTCTCAGCCCTACCACCGCCGATCAGGTGTTCGAAGGCCTCGGCGGGCGCATCGACGCGGTGCTCGACGGCGGCCCCTGCGCGGTGGGACTGGAATCGACCATCGTCGATCTGACCGACGACGCCCCGCGGATCCTCCGCGCCGGGCCCATCACCCGCCGCCAGCTCAGCGACGTGCTGGGCGTCGAAGTCGAATTCCCGGAACATCACGATGCCGCGGTGCCCGGCAATGTCGCCGTGCACTACCAGCCGCGCACGCCGCTGTATGTCTTCGACACCGGAACGCTGCGCACGCGGCTGACGCAATTGCCGGCCGATGCCGGTATCGCCCTCGCGCATACCAGCGATGGGTTGCCGATCTCCGCCGGCGTATCGCGCACGCTGCGCCTGCCGGCCGACAAATCCGGCTTCGCACGCGCGCTCTACGACGCGCTGCATACGCTGGATCAGGCGGGCGCGAATGCGATCTGGCTGGAGCGCCCGCCCATGCACGAAGATTGGCGAGATGTGCATGATCGTTTGTCGCGCGCATCCACAGCTAACTGAAGCCATGTGCATGAGACCAATCCTGCTCGCGTCGTTGCTGACACTCGCCGGTTGCACGCATGTTCAACCCGGGCAAGCGGTGGGTCTTCGCGTCGAGCCAGCGCCCGAGGCCTGCCTGTCGCCCCTAATCGGTCACAACACACGGATCGTGGTCGCCAATCACTCCAATCAAAAGATCGCCTTCAATACCTACGGTCCATCGGGACCTCCGTACGTACTATTTGCCGATGCATTCGATGTGCTAGCGGCTCAATCGCCGACGCAGGATTTCTCGTCATGGCAGCCCATACTCGAGCACTCGATGCCTCCCAGCCACGAAGTGAGGCTGGCCCCGGGAGATCGCGTCGAGTTCATCGTCGGCGTCAGCCGCTGGCCGTCTCCGGACAGCGAACTGCTGTTCAAGCTTCAAGTGCGCGACACCAGGTGGCGGCCCTACCAGTCCAAAGCACTGCGGGTATGCCAACCCCGCTGAATGCGCAGCGCACAGCGTTTACAACTGCAACGCACGCGTCACATTCGGCATCACCCATCCGCTGCGGAAACCCGGCGGCTGTTTCACGCGGCGCTTGAGATTCGCGGCCACGCGCAGCCGCAACTCGGGCGTGATCCGGAAGGTCGCCGGTACCTGCCGCGAACGCACTTCCGCCAGCATCGCCGCACGGGTCTTCGGTGCTTGTGGAAATCCGAGATCGGCCAGCGGTGCAGCCACGATATCGGTGCGATTCACGGTATCGCCGCTGTTCGCACGGCCGTAGAACGGCACGAACCGGCCTTCTGTGCTGACCAGCCCGTTGTAATCGCCGACGAACAGACCGTTCGCGAATGGCGCAATGCTCATGTCGAACGCGTCCGCGACGCGCGTTTCCGTCCAGGTCTCGCCCTGGTTGGCGGAGCGCGCCAGCCAGTAGTCGGTGGATAGCGCCGCCGTCGGCGTGTTGCTGCGCAGGTCGTAATACGTCACGCCGACCACGCCATCGCGATTCACCTGCACGCTGGCCGTGAATGCAGGCACGCCGGCAACCGCACTGACCCGCGTCGGCGCGGACCAGGTCAGGCCGCCGTCGGTCGAACGCGAGATCGCGATACCGTCCACGCCGCCGCCGCTGAAGCGCGCATCCTGCCAGACCACGTAGGCATCGCCGTTCGGCGCCGCGGCGATGGCCGGAATGATCCCGCCGTCGCGTACTGCGGTGCCGCTTTCCGGATCGCGGGTACCCACCGAGAGCAGATCGGAGACGTACACCGGGGCCGACCAGGTGGCGCCGCGATCGAGCGAACGCATCACCGCGACGCGCGCGGACTGCATGCCGCCCAGCGGCGTGTCGATCCGGTTGAACGCATTCAGAAGCACACCATTCGACAGCACCACGATCTGGTTGCCGATGGTCTGGTTGCGGGTGCCAGGATCGAAGATCGGCCTTGCGGTTTCCCAGCTCGCGCCGCCGTTGGTGCTGCGCGCGAAATAGGTCGGCCCGGTGTTGTTCGCATCGATCAACCGGTCCCAGACCGCGTAGACGAAGTTCGCATCGTGCGGATCGGCGGTCAACGCATTCTTGTCGTTGAAGGCGCCCGGCCCGTCGACGATCACCGCGATCGGATTCGTCCAATTGAGGCCGTCGTCGAACGAACGGCTGACCAGCATGGCGTTGGCGTTGCCGAGGGTGGACAGCGACATCGCGTGGACCACGCCGTTCGGCGAATAAGAGACCCAGGGATCGGACGCGCGGCTGTAGTTACCGCCGTTCATGACGTTGCCGCCGCCGCAGCGCGAGAACGGCTGCACCGTCCGCCGCCACGAGCGCCCGCCGTCGTGCGTCGTCGCGCTGACCAGACCGCGTGCGCTGCCGTTCGACCAGCGGTCCTGTTGCCACACGCCGACCATGGTCTGCGGGTCGAGCGGATCGACCGCGACGAAGGGTTCGACCTCGGCGCTGGCGTACAGCGTGCCGCTGGCGGCGACACCGTCGCAGCCGTTCGCGAACGGCGTCGTGCCGGAGGCGATGGATTGCGATGCGGTCACCGCGACCGCCGGATTCGGGCCGCCGGTGATGCGCGGCTTGTCGCCAACCGGCAGCGCAACCGGCGCGGCCGGCGCGGGCATCGCGTCCTGCTGACTGGCAGGAGTCCGGTCGCAGGCCGACAACGCCATCAAAACGGCCAGACACGGCCATGCGTACCGGGATAACGGCGGAGCGATCGGACGTGTGCACATGGCGTTATCTCCCAGTAGGTATGCATGCCCAGTTCAGCACTGCCGCCGGGCCGGGCCGATTCTCGGCCTACGCCAACCGTTTGTCATGCCCCGGTCGGCCGCTGCCCGTGGCCTTGCGGATCTGATCCTGTCCAGGACCGCATTCCGCTTATCCACGGGAACCCTGTCGCTGAACAGGGTTTTCGGCAACGCGTCCGTCGATGCGCCACCGAAGCATCCCCCAGGTCCTCGCGGACCGATCATCGATTCCAGACATTCCAAACGGAGCAGCAATTCTTATGAAGAGCACACTGGCAACCGCGCTCGCGGCCCTCGTTCTGTCCGGCACTGCATTCGCAGGCAATACACCTGCCAACGACAGTTTCCGCATCCACAGCGAAGCGCAGTTCCTCAACGATTACGGCGACCAGGTCGAATCGATCGGCCCGGGCGTGTACCAGGTCGTCAAGGGCAAGCTCGCCGGCAAGGTGATCGCGATCGGCGAAGCCGGCCTCGCCTACGACCTCGCCGAACACCGCGCCCGCGCAGACAGGCCGGAAACCGGCAAAGGCAAAGGCCCGCTGATGCGCGGCGGCAAAGCGGCCGGCAACGATACGGTGCGCCGCCTGGAAGCGGTGCAGGCGCGGTATGCCGAGATGGCACGCACCCTCGGCGAAGCCGGCACCAAGGCGTCCAGCTACGGCGGCTTCAGCTGTCGGGCCTGGGGCCCCAATGGGTTCATCTGGTACAACGGCTGGGCTTCGGTCAGCGCCACGACAGGCCTGTACATGGATCGTGGCGACGGCAGCCTCAACTGGTATTACTCGCGGGCTCGCGCATTCGCCGACGGCTATGTGACCAATGTGCCCTTCGGCGCTGGCGTGTTTCCCAACCCGTATATCGATGCCTACGCCAAGGTCGAAAACGTACTGACCGGGCAAATCGTGCAGCGCACGTACTACGGGCGCTACAGCGCGACCGCCAACACGGACTATATCTACAACGGTCCGTCGTTCTCCCACAACATGCGTGCCTTCGCTTATGTCCAAGGCCTGGCCGACTGCATCGGCTACGTCTCGATCTCGGATGCCTTCACTCTGTAATTGATCCGTTGCACGCTGGCGCACACGGATCGTGCGCCGGTTTTTTCAGATCGCGATCACTCGTGATCGAAATTGATGCGCACATCCTTCACCGTGCTGGAGACCAGCATGATGGAGAAACGCCGGAAGAAATGCCGCTTCACCAGCACGTCCTCGCCGTCGTCGAGTTCCGCATCCACCCACTTGCCGGCCTGGCGGTCGATGGCGGTCTTCACTTTGCGCGCGACGCGGTTCTCGCCGTCGTTGCGCTCGATCAGCACGCTCACACGCACCGGTGCGCGCCCGGAGGGCACGATCTCGAACACCATTTCGCCGGCCGATTCGGCGGCACCGCTGAATTCGAGCCGCCATTTGTTCGACTGCGAAGCGAACGCGGGTGCGACCATGGTGAGCGACAGTGCGATGGCGATGATCGCGATACGGCAGTATCGAAGGAAACACATCGGCAGATCTTCCTGAACAATGGCGGCGACGGCCGGCCGGGCGTCGGCGATCATAACGGCTCGCATGGCCACGATCCGGCAGGGACCGACGCGCGTTCAGCCATGGTCCGCGAACCCGGCGCTTTCGGGATCTCCATCGCCGTGTTACCGCCGTGACGGTATCCATCCCCTTTCCGCGGATGCTGGCGCCCGGCTACAGTCGCGCGGATGACCGGAACCGCCGAACCCCATCTGCATCGAACCGCACGCACATCGATCGCCGTCGCCCTGTCCGCCGCGTGCCTGGTCATTGGCCTGGCCGGCTGCGACAGCAACCCGGCGCCGCCCACCCCGGAGCAGGTCCGCGCGCAGATCAAGCGGCTGATGCCGACGACGGTGCAGGACCGCGCCGGCTGGGCAGAGGACATCCAGTCGGCATTCGCGGCGCTCGACATCGAACCCTCGGCGCAGAACCTGTGCTCGGTGCTGGCGGTGACCGAACAGGAATCGACCTTCACCGCCCATCCGGCCGTGCCCGGGCTGGGCCGGATCGCGCGCAAGGAGATCGAAACCCGTGCGGAGCGCAAACATATTCCGCTGTTCCTCGTTCGCGCCGCGCTGCAGCTCGAGTCGCCGAACGGGCAGACCTGGGATACGCGCATCGCCGCGGTGCGCACCGAGAAGGAACTCAGCGATATCTTCGAGGCCATGATCGCGCGGGTGCCGATGGGCAAGCGTCTGCTCGCCGGCGCCAATCCGGTGCGCACCGGCGGCCCGATGCAGGTGAGCATCGCGTTCGCCGAAGCGCACGCCGACGAGCGCACCTATCCGTACACCGCCGAAGGATCGATTCGCCACGAAGTGTTCACCCGCCGCGGCGGCATGTATTTCGGCATCGCCCATCTGCTCGACTATCCGGCGTCGTATCGGAAACCACTGTTCCGCTTCGCCGATTTCAACGCCGGCCGCTACGCCAGCCGCAATGCCGCGTTCCAGAATGCGGTCGCGGTGGCCACCGGCATCCCGCTCGATCTCGACGGCGATCTGATCCGCTACCGCAAGGACAAGGGCGCCGGCAAGGTCAGCGCCACCGAAACCGCGGTACTGACGATGGCGGACAAGCTCGGCATGACGCCCGGCGAGATTCACCGCGCACTGTCGGGTGCCCATCGCCATGCGTTCGAGGACAGCGCGCTGTATGTCCGGGTGTTCGAGATCGCCGACAAGCGAAACGGCAAACCGCTGCCGCGGGCGACGCTGCCGCGCATCCGCCTGCTCAGCCCGAAGATCACCCGCAAGCTGACCACCGAATGGTTCGCGACCCGCGTGAATCAGCGCTACAACCGCTGCATGGCGAAAGCGAAGTGAACGCAATCAATCGTGTTCGGCGGCTTCTTCGCGGCCCTGCTGGCGGATGATGGCTTCCTGACGCGCGTCCTCGATCGACATCCGCACCGCCGCCACGTCGGCGCGGCGGGTATCGAACGTGAAGCGACCGGTCAGCGCGGCATCGGGCCGCAGCTCGCCCTTTTCGTACAGCGCCCACATTTCCTCGCCGTAGTGGGTGTCGGCGAGCTCGGGCGCGAACCGTGCGAGCGTGTCGCGCAGGTTGTGCACATCGCGCAGCAGCATGTCGCGGGCGGCGTTGTTGCCGGCGGCGCTGACCACCTGCGGAAAATCGATGATCACCGGGCCGTCGGGCGCCACCAGCACGTTGTACTCGGACAGATCGCCGTGGATCAGGCCCACGCAGAGCATGCGGACGACATCGCCGATCAACCGCGAGTGGAAGGCGCGGGCCTCGTCGGCGGTGAGTTCCACCTCGCCCAGTCGCGGCGCGCTGTGGCCTTCGGCATCGGTCACCAGATCCATCACCAGCACGCCGTGGAAATAGCCGTAGGCGCGCGGCACGTGCACGCCGGCCTCGGCCAGCGCGAACAGCGCATCCACTTCGGCGTGCTTCCATGCTTCCTCCTGCTCGCGGCGGCCGAACTTCGTAGCCTTGCCCATCGCCCGCGCCTGGCGGCTGCCTCGCACCTTGCGGCCTTCCTGATACTGCACCCGGGCCTGGAAACTGCGCTGCGCCAGGTCCTTGTAGACCTTGGCGCAGCGGATGTCGTCGCCCGCGCGCACCACGTAGACCGAGGCTTCCTTGCCGCTCTTCAACGGGCGCAGGACGGCGTCGATCACGCCGTCGTCGATCAGAGGCTGCAGGCCCGCGGGGGTCTTCATCGCATTGTGATGCCGTGTGGATGTGGTGGCATTGTCGCCGACTTGGCGATTCGGCGCTCGTCGTGCGGATTCCACTACGGCAGCCTGGCGTTCGCATTGCGGACCGGATCGTCGCGACGCCCTTGCGGGAACGTCCCGCTACATTTCCGGCGTACTGTCCTCGATCACCCGCATCGCCTCGTCCGCCTTGCGCTGCAATTCCCGGATCTCCGCTTCGGTCTGCGGTCGCGGCGCTGGCTTGAGCTCAGGCGCGGCATCGACCGGCTGCGGCGCGTACACAATGATCGTCGGCTGCACCGATGGGCGAGCGGTCTCAAGCTGCGATTCGACCGCGGTGTCGGCGGTACGCTCGAGGATGGCGCGCACGATGAACGCGAAGGCGACGGCGCAGAGCAGCGCGACCAGCCACAACCAGCGGTTCGTCTGCGAACCTGCGACAGGCGAACGCGTGACTGCAGGTCTTGCAGGTGGCGCGGCGGCCTGCATTGACAGCTCCGGCAGCGGCCCGAGCATCGTGCGCAGCGCAGCGCCATCGATCAATTTTACGTGCCCGTGGCGCTGGGCGGCGTCGATCGCACCGCGGGTGAATTCGCCGCTGCTGACCAGGATCGCGCCGGTCGCGCCCTCGTTGACCATCACTCCCAGCAGTTCATGCACCGCGTTGTGCGGCACCTGCTTCGCGTTCCAGTGTTTGCACTGGACCAGCACGCATTCGGAATCGCGGCGGATCCTGAGATCGACGCCACCGTCGAATCGCGTGTCAGTGCCGCCGGTGCCGGCGTGCTCCACCCACCACCCTGCATCGCGATAGTAGGCAGCGAGCATCTGCTCCAGCTCTGCCCAACCGATGCGGCTCAATGCGTCGTCATGACGCCGGCTGACGTTCTTTAGCCCGCTCATCCGCCCCCTTGGCAGTGTTCTCATACAGGGCCAAATATCTGCGGCGCAGAACCGCGCGATGGCGTACCCGGCCAGTGACGGACCTTACCCCCATCGAACCCGCCGAAGCAATCGTCGATTCCTGCAGGATGACGCCATCGCGATCCGCCGCCCCTGATTTTTCAGGCGCATGCCCTTGATCGCCTGTTCCCGAAGCCCTGATTTGTCGGCCTCCGGCTGCGGGATTACACTGGCGGTCCCTGCACTGAGGCACTTCCATTGGCCAAGCCCAATTATTCGTTCGAAAAACGCCAGCGCGAGATCGCGAAAAAGAAGGAAAAAGAAGAGAAGGACGCCCGCAAGCGCGAAGCGCGCGACGCCGCCAAGCAGGCCGCCGGATCGGGCGAAGCGACGAGCGACGACAGCGACACGCCGCCCGCAGCGGGCTGATACCGCGGATCGATGACGATGTCTCGCACGACGCGGTCGTGTCGATGTCCCCGTTCTGATCGCGCAACGAAAAGGCGGAACCGTTTTACGGATTCCGCCCTCGCGTCGTGCCGGGTATTTCGTCCGGCATCCTGATCTCCGGCGCAGATGATCCGGTACGGACCATCCGCCTCGCCTGCCGGCCTCTGCCGCAACCGGTCAACTCACCCGCAGCAGCGTGCAGGCTTCGGCCGCAGCCCGCAGGCCGGACAGCGCCGCGCCTTCCATGGTGCCCTGCCACTCATAGAAGCTGCTGGTGTGCTCGCCGGCGAACATCACGTTGCCCACCGCTTTCGCCTCGTTGTGGGCGATGGTGGTGAAGTAACCGGGGCGCGCGCAGGTGTAGGCGCCCTTGCTCAGCGGATTCTTCGACCAGTTCTGGGCGAAGGCCACCACATCGCCGCTGGCGGTACGCCGGGCCGACGCGACGGCGCCGGGCATCGCCGCATCCAGTTCGGCCAGGAACATCGCGGCTTCGGACTGCAACTGGCGGGGATCCAGCGACCGCGCCGCCGCACCGCCCAGTTGGCTGGTCAGCACCGCACGGTAGATGTCGCCGCTGAAGGCGTTGCTTTCCCACGTGGACTGCAGGCGCGCGCCGTCGCCGTATCCGCTTCCGTTGGTGCCGTAGCGGATATACCAGTACGGATGATTGAAACCGACCATCAGCTTGCTGCTGTCGCCCATCGCCGCGTTGTTGATCGCATAGCGCTTCCACGCCGGCAATCCGAGGCTGGGATCGAGCTTGACGTCGCGCAGCACGCTGAAGGGCAGCGTCAGCACCACGGCGTCGTGGTCGCTCTGCACGGCGCGCCCGGCAACGTCGAAGGTCAGCCGTACGCGACCGTTGGACAGCTTGCGCACCGCGATCAGCCTGTGGCTCAGCCGCACCGGCGTGGGCAGGCGCTCGGCCAGACCGGAGGCGATACGGTCGTTGCCGTCGATCACGTGGAAACCTTCGCCGCCCTGCAGGCCGCCGCCGGCGCCGCCGACCTGCGCGAACTTGCCGCGCTTGTCGCCGTGGATGAAGCGCAGGAAGCTGATCGAACTCAGTTCGTCGATGCCCGCGCCGTACTCGGCGGCATAGGCCGAACCGATGACCTTGCGCAGCAGGCCGCCCGAGCCCTGCAGGCTGAGGTAGTCGTCCAGGCTCATGAGGTCGAACAGTTCGTCGGCCTCGTTGAAACGGTCGGCGGTGGGATAGCTCAGCGTCGCCAGATCCTCGCGCATCGAATCCGCGAACGCGCGGTATTCCTCGACCACCTGGGCTTCGGAATAGGTCTGGCCGTCGAAACGATAGAACGTGTTGCCCGGCTGCAGCGAGACATCCTCGAGCGGCAGTTCGAGGGCACGGGCATAGCCGAGCATGGTGTGGTGCGAGCTGCCGATAAATTCGGCGCCGCGTTCGGCCACCTGCCCCGGGAACACCCCGCGCAGGCTGTGGCAACGGCCGCCGACGCGTCCGGAGGCTTCGAACACCTGGGTGGCCACGCCCTTGCGGGCCAGTTCGGACGCGCAGCTCAGGCCGGCCATGCCGGCGCCCACCACCGCGACGTTGCCGCCGCCGGAGATCATCCGCCGGATCCGCGAAGCCCCGGCCCAGGCCGCGGGCGTCATCGCGCCGGCCGCAGCCGTCGCCGCGCCCGCGATCGCCACTTGCGTGAAGCGCCGGCGCCCGGCGTCGCGCAGGGCGTCCTGCGCGCTCGCGTCGCGCTCAATGACTTCCTGCGCGCTCTGCCCCGTCTTATCTGCCTGCGCGGCCAAGCGCGCCAAGCGCATCAACTGCGCCATCATCGAATTGCGACTCATGTCTTCCCCCGGTATTAGTCGTCGTGCCCACAGAAGTACCGGATCGCCCGGAGGCGACAAGACGTCCCTGGACCGGTCCAAGCTCGAATCCCCCCGGACTCGAGCACTCGCATCAGCGCCCATGGGCGCGAGTCGGGATAGTACTCCAGTCGGGCCTGCGCGGCTCGCTCCTGCGGGCGTCTGGCGCCGGCGTCCGCGGGTCAGTGCCGGCCGCACCGGAGATTTCATGACGGGCAGCACGGTCGGCAGGCAAACTTTTCCGCCCGATGCTTCGGCATCGGGCGGCTGTCGGGGCCCGAACTACGCCATCACCACGTTCTCCAGCGTGAAGCGGAACGGCGTGGACGTCTGGCCCGGTCCGCCGCCGGTCATGACGATGTCGGCCTTGGCGATGCCCAGCAGCGAGAGCTGGGTGTTGACGTTGGACATGATCGCGGAATCCATGACCTCGCCGTCTTCGATCATGGGAATCACGCCGATGTACAGCGTGGGCTGCAGCGCGAACGCCGCCAGTTGCCCCGGGGCGATCGACGTCTTCACCATCACCAGCTTTCCGGATTTGAAGAGGCTTGCGGAAATCGCGCCCTGCGTCAGATCGTTGCGGCACTGGATTTCGTGCGCCGAGCTGCCCTTGCCCTGCAACGACAGCATGTCGCCGCCCGAAGGCGCGCGCGCCATGCTGTAGAGCAGTCCGTTGTTCGCCTCGATCTGCGGCGTGTAGTTGCCCCAGCTGTCGGCCGCGGAGAGGGTCGTGGACAGCGGATAGACGAACGGATGGTGATCGCCGGGCCCCAGGTTGCGGATCACCTGCCACGCGACCGGCAGTTCATCGACACCCGCCGCGGCGTTCTTCTGGAAAATCACGATCTGCGAATTGTTGGCGTCGTTCGAGCGGTTGATCAGGTTGAGCTGAATATCCATCGATGTTGCTCCAAAAAAAAAACGAAGGTGGGGCGATGCCGATTGACTCGCAGGAGGGCCTTCAGGCCCGAGCCTTGAACCGAAAATCCGATCAAAAGCGAGCTCGGGGCTGAAGCCCCTCCTACGCAAGTGGAGCCGTCGATTCGAACATGCTGCTCGTCCGGATCGATATTCCTGTCGTCACGGATGGCCGGTCAACCATCCTGGCGCCGGCAGTCTTAGCTCCAATGCCGCGCTCGTGCCCGTGCGCAGAAATTGTCGCCGCGACAGCCGCACCGGCGGCGTCTGTTCGATCGATTCATTGTGCATCACCAAACATCCCCTGTTCGTTACATCGATCCATCGGGAACCCGTAAACCCGTCGCGCGGTGTCGTAGAGGGTGCACGACGCTTCGCTATGCACCTACTATTCTGCGTCTTGCGGCCTTGCGCTTGCACCACCCGGCGAGCTTGACCATTGGCTGGGCTTGATGCTCAACCAAATCTGGTTATTCGACTCTCTAAAACCCAGGACCTTTGTTTTCACCTGCGCTCCGACGGCGGGAAATATGTCCGGGGTCATGATGCCTTCGTCGCGAAAAGCGATGATTTCAATCAGCCCATCGAATCCACACCCGATATCGACAAAAACACCGAACGCCTCATGCTTCAGAATCACACCAGAAACTTCATCGCCGACATTCAGAACAGCCTTGAGTTCTTCCCATGATGTCTGCTCTGCTATGGACATCATTTACCACCTGTCTATCTGCATCAGGGAATCATAACGTCGAAGTTTCGCAAGAAAGACTTCGTGCGCATCATTGCAGTCTGTTCCATCTGCACGGGTGGGCATCGCTGCGCTCACCCCACCCTACGAGCCTAATTCTCGCCGGGAAGTCGTCAAAACAACCCACCCTTCCTTGAGAACGCCGCGCGCAGATTGGCGGCGAAGCTGGTATTGGGACCACCGTACGTCGGCGGGGAAGCGCCACCACTCCCACTTCCGTGAGCCGCCGATGGCATCGGAGACAGCGCGGGCGTCGGCAGCGCTGCCGTCACCGGCGCGGTCATGGTCGCCGTGGCGACGGGGGGCGACGACGCGCTCGCGCTCACCGGCGGCATGGGCGCTTTCTGATAGGTCGCCCAGCCATGCCGATCGGTCTGCAGCGCCTGCCGCTGGTTGGTCAGCGTCTGCGTTCCGAAGGCGTGCTCGGGTGGAATGCCGGCGCCGTGGGCCATCGGCGTCAACCCGACCGACGCGGGCGCCACCGCGGCAGCACCGCTGTTCCTGGCGAATTTGTTGTTCGTCATATTGCCGCTGACCATCAGCTGCCCGCCCGGCGCCAGCACGCGTGTCGTCTCGGCCGAAACGGGATTGAAGCCGTAGGGATTCACGGCGTGCACCTCGTCGAAGACACCGGGCCGGAACGGCAACGGTGCACCCGCCGTCATCAGCACATAATCGCTGTGCGCCGTCACCAGGTCTCCATGGCCCTCCAACGCCCGGTCCACATCCAGATTGATCGTGAAACCCGGTCGATCCATCGGATTTGTACCGGCACCCAAATTCAAGCCGAACCTGGGTGGCAGCGGCGACCCCGTGGAAGCACTTCGCTTTTCGCTCGAATCATCGCTCACGACATGACTCCGATGGTGGGGTGATGGATACAGGGCACAGCAGGCGACCGACGCCGGATGTCTCGAACACGGCGCGTCCCGCATCGATCATGCGCCCAGCCCGATACATCCTGCCCGCTGTCATCAATGATTCAAGACGACGGGCAAGGCGCGCACGGACGACTCCTCGCCGTTCGCGCGCTCCAGCACCCAACCGCTTACGCCCGCGCGATACACGGACACGTCCTCAAGCGCACCCCACCATGTCGTCCGGGTGATGCGGATCCGATCGTCGCCGACAAACTCGACCTTGCTGTGCTCCCATTTGACCGCGACCGTCACCAGACCGACGATCATCAGCATCAGCAGGACGAACGAAAAGACCGACTCGAAGAACGCGAAGATCGGATTGCGCCGCGGCTGTTTCTCTACGACTTCCTCAGACATGTTTCCTCCTGAATCAATACTGGGCTTCAATCCACCGAACAACAGCTCTTCCGGCTCTCACCTGGAAGCCACACCGGCTATCTGCCGCGCATGCTTATCGGAAACGCCACACAGGATCATGGCGCTGCGGCGACGGGCGCGCCGGCGGTCGCGACGACCGTGATGCCCTTGTCGTTGTTGAAGAGATAGGCCATTCCGCCCTCCTGTTTCCAGAGGCGGCCGGAAAACACCAGCGGCGTTCCGTCGACCTGCAGCGTGGTGGTTTCCTTGCGCGGCACCTTGGGCACATCAATGTCGGCGTCCCAGGCCAGAGGCAGTAGAACGCGCAGACCGCTCTGTATTTCTGAGGCGAAGGCGGCGCCCTCGTTCGCGGCCCAGTACGTACGGGGATCCTGCCCGACCGGCGCCTGATAGCCGACGTAGCGGACGGCGCGTCGGCCCTTCTCGCGCACGGTCAGTTTCTTGCCTTCCCAGCGCTCGTAGAAATAGATGTCCATGGCGAGCAGCGGCTGGCGGTTGTCCCAACTCAGGGCGACGATCGGAATGCCCTTGGGCTGCTGGACGACGACCGCCAGACCATCGCTGGGCTTGGCCAGACCGACATACACGTGCTGCTTCCCCATGCCATCGCCGCGCATGGCGCGGTGGATGGTATAACCCCGGGATTTCACGGACGCGCGCAGCTCGTTTTCCATCATCGTCCTGAGCCGCTCGTCCTTGCTCACGCCATCGATCAAGGGCTTGATCGTCGCGTCGCGCTCGCGCTGGGCGTGCGCATCGCCGACCGCAAAGCCCAGGATGCCGCCGCCGACGGCCAGCGCCGCCAGACTGCTGTCGAACTTGCCGTCGGGGTCCACCCAGACCGGCACTTCATCCCCGACGACGTGCCGCTCGAAGCCCAGCCGGGCGCGGGCGCCGAAAGGCCGGGCCATCGTATCTTCCATCAGCAGGACCGCGGGTTTGTCCTGCGCAACGACGATGCCGGGCAACAGGAATGCGAACAGGGTTGCGGCGACAAGTACGAAAGCAGGCGTCTTCATGGTCGGAATGTCTGTATGGCTTCAAGTGGTTGCGCGGAGTTTGCACCATCATGGCCGCAAGTACGACTGCGCATCGGCGATCCGATCAGAGCGGAGGCACGGCGCCTGCAAGGTTGCATGGATGGATGTCGTCGATGCGAAAGACCGTATCGATGGATCGATCGCCGGACACGAGGCAGCCCTGCATCCGTAGGCTTCGATCCGCGCGCGAGGCATCCCCATCTTCGCTGCCCCGGTTTGTATACTCCCCGAGCCGCAAGAGCATTCGACGACGTTCGCGCCAGGACGGCGGCACCGGCTCAGGGGGACGCGAAGTGGCGACAAGCCATGCAGTGGATCGCGACCAACGGAATCCATTCGATCACAAGGAGAATCACCATGCGCTACACACGCCGCGAATTTCTCGCTTCCGCCGCCGCAGGCGCCTCGATGATGTCGCTCGCCCCGGGCCAGGCCTTCGGCTTCGACGCTACGGACAAGAGCGGTACCGCCCGCTATCACCGCTACAACGTCAACACGCCGCAGGGCCAGCGGATGCTGGAAAGTTACGCGCGCGGCGTCGAAGCCATGCTCAAGCTGCCGCCGGAGCATCCGCACAACTGGTTCCGCAACGCGTTCGTGCACATGATGGATTGCCCGCACGGCAACTGGTGGTTCTATGTGTGGCATCGCGGCTACGTGGGCTATTTCGAGCGCACCATCCGCAAGCTGAGCGGCGATCCGGAATTCGCGATGCCGTACTGGAACTGGACCATGCAGCCGGAAATCCCGGCCGGGATGTTCGAAGGCGTGCTCACGCCGACCGACAAGGCGTATGCGCCGTACACCGGCAATCTGAAGCTGTTCACGGATTTCATCAAGCCGTCGCTCGGTCGATTCTGGAATTCGATGTCGGCCGCGCAGCGCAGCCAGCAGGCGGCGCGCGGTTACAACACGCTGGACGACCTGTGGAACGATGTCACCGGCTACAACGCCGCGCAGAAGACCGGCATCTCGGGCAACATGGCGTACGCCATCACCTGCGGCGCGCGCTATCTGTCCAAGGCCAATCCGAAGCTGGACGCGAAGACCACCGCCGATGTCTCGCCGCACATCATCGAAACGGGATTGACGCCCATCGATTTCTACAACGAGGACATCAGCCGCAGCTTCACCAGTTCCAAGACCGCGTCGCATGTGATCCAGCCCGACGGCGCGACCAAGTTCTCGGTGCTGGAAGGTTTCCCGCACAACAAGGTGCACAACTGCATCGGCGGCGTGGGCGCGATCGACCCGGGTCCGTACGGCAACATGACCAACTTCCTGTCGCCGGTCGACCCGATCTTCTTCCTGCATCACGCGAACATGGATCGCCTGTGGGCCCTGTGGACGCGCAAGCAGGAGGCGATACGATATCCGACCCTGCCGACCGGCAGCGATCTGGCCACCTTCATGAACGATCCGTTCCTGTTCTATGTCGACGGCGATGGCCAGTACGTCGGTCCGCGCAAAGCGGGCGACTACGTCGACATGTCGGTCTTCGATTACGACTACGTGAGTCTTTACGGCAAGGAGGCCGAACAGCAGCCGAAATACCGGCGCGCTTCGACGAAGATCGCGGCGATCAAGAGCGTGCGCAGCGCGGATGCCGCAACGGTGGTCATTCCGAACCAGCTCATCCAGGCCCATCTCTCGGAGAGGGCGCCGCAGACGCTCATCGCCGAAATCACCCTGGAACGCCCGGGCGGGCTGGCGAATACGCGCGAGTTCGACGTAATCATCAATGCGCCCGCTGGCGTCACTCAGGTGGATGCCGACAGTCCGTACTACGCCGGGACCATCGCCTTTTTCGGCCCGGTCATGTCGGGCATGGAGATGTCGCACCACGCGACCTTCGCGGTGCCGCTGCCGAAGACACTGCAGGCGTTCTCGAAGCTGCAGGCCACCAGTACGAAACTCGACATCCGGCTGGTGCCTTCGAGCGGACAGGCGCCGCAGTCGATACCGGTGCACGATGTCAGCATCATCTCAGGCCCGTAACGCCAGCGACCCGATGCCATGAACAGGACCGCCGCCGTCATCGCACTCGCCATGCTGTTCGCGCAGTGCGGGCGCGCGGCAGGCCAGGACATGACATTGACGCTGCCGCAGCCCTTCGATGCGGGCGATAGCGCCTACATCGAAGTGCAGGTCGGCGTGATCGGGCCCGGCCATGAGATCGAAGTGAAGACCGCCGACGGCCGCATGCTCGGCGTGATCTCGCCCCACGGCATCCGCGCGGGGCGCGCAGCGGGCATCTACACCCTGCCGCTGCCTACCGACGCGATCTGCAAGGGTCGCGTCGGCATCACGCTGATGATCACGCGGTCGGATGCGGCGGCGCGCGTGCCGGATGCGGAAGAGGTGCGCGGGGTGCGGGTGGTGGTGAATGATGGGGTGGTGCAGTAACCCATCATTCCTGTAGAGCGGGCTTCAGGCCGCTGGCCCCCACCCCAACCCTCCCCCGCATGCGGGGGAGGGAGATTCGCGCGCAGCGCGAATGGGAGGGGGGAAGCAGCGGCCTGAAGGCCGCTGATGCCGGTACACAAACGTTTCATTTTCGTCGGCCGTGGGCACGGCCCTGATAGCGTCGCCGGTCGGGTTCTACCTGGGCCGGCCTGAAGGCCCTCCTACAACGCCGCCAACGCGAAATCGATCGCCGCACACACCGCGGCGGCCTGCGCGGCGTTGCATTGTTCGGGCGTGGCGCGCGGGCTGTCGGGGTAGACCTCGGTGGTGGTGCGGTAGCGCGCGCTGGTGATGCCCGCGCACAGGCCGAGTTCGCGGACCGGGTAATTGATGACGCCGGGCGCGACCACGGGCGAGCCGATGATCTCGCCGTTGGCGTCGGCGGGCGCGATGTGGGTGACCTTCGCCACCGCCGCGATGATCGCCTGCTGGAATCCGGGCTGAGGGTCTTCGGTATCGCCGACCGCATAAAAACCGTCGGGAATCTCGCCCGGCTCGAAGGGCTTGCCGTCGCGCGCGGCCAACGCCGGGCGGAACTCGGATTCGTCGGTGTCGGTGGTCTCGTGCAGATCGATATGCACGAGAAACTTGTCGCGGATCGGCGCGACCAGCCGCATCAGCGCCGCGGATTCCTGCGCCGGGCTGTCGTCGCGGAACGAACGGTTGGGATCGATTGCATCGTGGTTCCAGCGATGGATACGCTCGTAGGCCCACGGGCTGACGCAGGGCGCGATCAGCAGATTGACCCGGCCCGCATACTCTGCCGCATGCAGCTCGACGAACCGCAGCGCGCCGTGCACGCCGCTGGTTTCGTAGCCGTGCACGCCGCCGGTCACCAGCACCGTCTGCAATGCCTCACGCCAATCGCGGCTTCTGATCGCGAACAACGGATAGGTGTCGGGGGCGTAATCCAGCTGGCCGTACTGCACCACATCGAAACGCGAACGCAGTTGTTCGATCGCGCTGAGCACATCCGTTTCATAGCTGCGCTGGCGGATCTGGCGCGATCGCCACTCGGCGATTTCCGCGGCGCCCCAGGGCCGACCGGGCGTTCCGATGGGGTAGAAGGCTGGCTCGGTCATGACGCGGCTCGCTTCGGCTGTGCGGGAAACGCCGATTGTAGTGGGTCTCGCCCGGTGCACTGGTGAAGGCGGATCGGGCGTCCGGGCAGGCAACGCCATGACCCGCCCCGTTTTGTTCACTACACTGCGTTTCCCGTTGCCCCGGCTGTGCCCATGTCCGATCCCGTTCGCCTTGCCCGCCGCGTCGCCGAGATGTTCGGCTGTTCGCGCGCCGAAGCCGAGCAGTACATCCAGAACGGCTGGGTCAGCGTCGATGGCCGCGTGGTGGAGGCGCCGCAGCAGCCGGTCGCCGGCGAGCGCATCGAACTCGACCCCGATGCGCGCCTGGAAGCGGTGGAACCGGCGACGATCCTGCTGCACAAGCCAGCGGGTTTCGATGCGATCAGCGGCCGCAATCCCGCCGCTGCGCTGGCGACGCCGGCAGCGCACTGGGCCGACGACCCGTCCGGCATCCGCGTGCTGCAGCGCCACTTCCAGCGCCTGACCCCGCTGGTCACGATGGACGCCGACGCCAGCGGCCTGATGGTGTTGACGCAGGACGGCCGGGTCTGGCGTCGACTGACCGAGGACGGCGACAAGATCGAACACGAATATCTGGTCGAAGTGGACGGTGAGCTGGGGCCATACGGCATGCGCCGGCTCAGCCATGGCCTGAGCTACGGCGGTCGCGAGTTGCCGCCGTGCAAGGTCAGTTGGCAGAACGAGAACCGCCTGCGATTCGCGATCAAGGGCGCGCAGGGCGGACAACTGCGCGACATGTGCGCGCAGGTCGGATTGCGCGTGGTGTCGATCCGGCGCCTGCGCATCGGCCAGATCGTGCTGGGGAAAGGTGCGGACGGCGCGATGCCGCCGGGCCAGTGGCGCTATCTGCCGGTAGGCGAGAAGTTCTGAATCCCCGACCGCTCGCGAGGCACGGACTCAGCCGCCGCGTACGCGCAGCGTGAGCCCTTTGAGGAAGTTGCGCAGCAGCTGATCGCCGCAGGCGCGGTAGTTGTGGTGATCGGGCTGGCGGAACAGCGCGGTCATCTCCGGCTTCGACAGCGGAAAGCCGGCGGCCGCGAAGACCGCGTGCATATCGACATCCTTCAGCTCGAACGCGACGCGCAGTTTCTTCAGCACCAGATTATTGGTGATGCGCTTCTCCACCGGCCGCGGCGGCAGGCTGTCGTTGCGCCCGCGGCAATGGATGATCAGTCCGTCCAGCACATGCGCCAGCACGCGGTCGCTGCATTCGACGTACTCGGGATCGTCCTCGCGGTGCAGGAACGCCTGCACGTCCTCCTTCTCCAGCGGGAACGCCGGGTCGACCAGTTTCGCGAGTTCGACCATATGCTGGTCGCCGAAATCGAGCATGTAGCGGATGCTGCGCAGAACGTCGTTGTTGATCATGGGGCGTCGACGCCGCCGGAAGCAGCGTCCGGAGAAGGGACGAGGCCGCCAGTGTAGTCGGGAGCATGCCTCGGGGGCGAAACCGCCGCACCGGGCGCCACCCAACGGGACAGAGGCCGACACGATCATCGGCATGGTGCGCCGCGTCATGCCCTTTCGTGCAATGGCCCCGACTCCCCTGCCGGACCAGTATCGGCCGCAGCGATCTCCGTTCGTCGTGGTCGCACTCACCTCTCAGGGATGGCATCCATGCGCCACAGCATCATGCGTCACAGCAGGCTGAACTTCGCTCCGGCCGTCATGTCGACGGTGGCTTCCGCCCTCTTCGCTCTCGCGCTGCCCGCGGCGGCGCTGCTGCTGCCGGGCACGGCGCAGGCGCTGGCCTGCGGCAGCAACAACGGCTTCACCTGCACGGGCACGGCCACACAGTACGCGGGCGGCTTCAGCCCCGGCGTGGGCAGCGGCGGATTCGGCGGCGGCAGTTGCATCGCCACGCGCACGCCGGTGGTCTTCATCCACGGCAACGGCGACAGCGCGATCAGCTTCGACATGCCGCCGGGCGCGGTGACCGCGTACACGACGCCGGGCAATTCGACGTACGCCGAACTCAAGGCGCGCGGCTACAACGACTGCGAACTGTTCGGCATCACCTATCTGACTGCCGACGAACGTGCGAAGCCGCAGAACAACTACCACGAGCCCGCGAAGTACCAGATCATCAAGACCTTCATCGACAAGGTGAAGGCGTACACCGGGCGCAGCCAGGTGGACATCGTCGCGCATTCGATGGGATCGAGCATGGCGCTGGCCAGCCTGCGCTACTACGGCAATCAGGGCAGCGTGCGGCGCTTCGTCAACATCGCTGGCGGCCTGCGCGGATTGAATACCTGCTACGGCACCGGCTACCAATCGACATTGGCGCCGACCTGCAACGCCGAGGCCTACGTGTGGCCGTACACCTACTACACGTTCGGCTTCTACCCCAGCACCGGCGTGACCTACGCGGGTTACAACCGCTGGACCGGCAGCGGCAGCACCAGCCTGCGCGCGATGCCCAGCCAGTTCACCGCGATGAGTTTCTATACGATCACCGCGCGCCAGTACGATCAGGTCCACTGCTTCACCACCAGCTATGCGGCCGGCTGCAACAGCGGTGCGCTGTTCAACGCGGGCAGCAACGTCAAGGCGCAGATCGACGTGGGATTCGGCAGCAGCGCCTATGCCTTCGACTGGGACTGGGCCGACGGCAGCCCGTACAACTTCGGCGGCGGCGACACCAGCAGCGGCGTCGGCCATTTCCGCTCCAAGAACAACACCGGCCGCATCGTCTACAACATGCTGGCGACCACCTGCACCACCGGCTGCGCCAACGGCTATGCCAACGTGAACGGGCCGGCGTTCAATCTCTAGAAGGCGCACGGATAGCGATGCTGGCGCGCGCACGAACGCGCGCCATGCACCGTTTCGGCCAGGCGCGGCGGCGTGGCCGTTCGCGATCGATCTGCTCGTTGGCTTGGAACATCCCCCACCCACGAAGGATCGTCCGATGCCCGCCCATGTCTATGTCGATCAGACCACTTGCCGCGCCTCCGTCGATTCCTCCGACGACATCTACCTGCTGATATTCCGCGGCAGCACCCAAGCCCCATTCCACAACTCCATGTCGGTGATCCACCCGTCGGCCTTCAACGATTTCGACGACGGCGAGAGCCGCGGCAACGATATCCAGATCGGACGCTATTTCGACACCAGCGAATACGTGGTCGCCCTGCTCGAGCGCGATGCCGACAACGATTTCCTCGACAACGGCGCCGAGTACATCGATCTGGTCCGGGCGCAGGCCAACCTCGCGTGGGTCACGCGCATGGGCGCGCTGTCGATCGCCGGCGGCGGGATAAGCGAAAGCCAGCGAGAGACTTCCGCCGACATCGTGATCACAGCGATCGAAGGCACCGTTGGCCTCGCCACCACGTGGCCGGTCGGCGATGACGACAAGATCGGCCGCGCCAAACGGCTCAAGATCGCGCCCGGCCAAGAGCCGGTATTGGCCTTCTCGGGCAACGGCGGCAACTATCGCATCCGGTTCAAGGTGAAGCCGAACTGACGGTGCCGGCGCGCGTCGACTCTCCAGCCGTCGCCGATGTGCGAGCGATACACCCGCTTGCCGGCCGTTCGTGAGATAGGGCGAACAGGATCAGTCGACGATCGCGGGGTCGCGAAGCGACGACTCGCTGTCCGCCATCGCCGGATCCACGGCGCGGACCAGCGGCACGCCGATCGGGGGAACGCTCGACGCCGCATTCGGCACGACGGCGTTCTGCGCAAGCGGCGACGTCGTCACCGGACGCACTTCCTGCGTGGTGCCTTCGATCACCCGCATCGCTGCATCCGCGCGTCGCTGCGTCTGCTCCACGTCCTCGTAGCCCTGCGTCGCGTTCTCGGCGATCGCCTGCGATGGCGTCATGCTGCCGGACGGGGATGCCGTCGCCACGAGCAGCATGGGTTTCGGCGAAGTCTCCGGACGGCCTGGCGCGATGGACGCATTGCGCGCGGCCATGCCCGGGACGCCCGCCGCCTGCGCGACGTAACCCTCCGACGGCGGCATCGGCTGGGGCAGCGGCTTCGACTCCGCCTGCACGGTCCGCGACGCAGTGTCGCCGGCGTCGGACTCGCTCATCATGACCACCATATTGAATGCGAGGAATCCAAGCGAGGCGCCGACCAGCAACAGCAATGCGGTGGACAGCGTCTTCAATCTGCGCCGCTCGCCGTTGAGCTGATGCAACCGGTACGCGAATCTGTCCTGGACATAATGCGCGGCCTGCTGCGCAGGGCGGGCGAGTCGCTGCCTGCGCGTCGGCGCCATGACCGCAGCCGCCGGCGGCAGGGCCACCGCCGACATGGCGCGCAGGGCGGCGGCATCGATGAGCTTCAGGCTGGGTTCGTATGCGGCGGCTTCGACGACGTTGTCGGGGAAGTCGCCGTCGTACACGAGGATCGTTTCGTCGACGCGCGCTGCGCGCACGCACACCATCTCGCGCCGGAACGCGTCGACCGGATTCGCCAGCGCCGACCAGTCGCGCGTGCTCAACCATGCCGTATGCCCCGCATCGTTCATCAACAACAGCATCGACACGTCATCGCACAGTTTCTGCAGCGTGGAAGGCTGGATCGCCAGCGGACGCCAGCCGCACGCGGTGAAATGCGCCCTGGCGACCGCGAGCGCGGCGCCGGTGCGAAATGTCGGATCGCCAACGGATGGCGATCCGCTGCCTCGCGATTGCGGAATATCCGGTTTCAAGGCGTTGTCGACGGTGTGCATGGTGGGCGATGTCCTGAGTGGCATAGCCGGCAGTGTGGGCAAGGCTTCTGGCTCAGGGATGAATCGGCGCACCGTCGCCCGCCGTGTTCACGGAATGTCCCTCCGCACGCGGATTCGGCCGGAAATCCCGTGGAAAAAGCACGATCCGACTGCGGCATGCACGATTCCGCATGGGCTTTCCAGCGCCATGCGACATGCCGACGACGACGCGCGCAGCCGCCAATGCGATGGCATCAGGCGACGTCGTCCACGCGTTCCGACGCCGTAGCAGGTAACCTGCCTGCCCCTTCCGACGATCGTCCGCCATGCCGCACTATTCCGGTCCCCTGCTCACCCGACCGCTCGCGGAGGCGCTACTCGCAGCGCGCGAATCCGGCCTGAATACGTGGACGGGTTCGCTGGATCTCGGCCGCGCCAGCGGCGATGCGCAGCTGCACACCGATGCATGGGAATGGCGTGGGAAGCGCTATCCGTGGCCGGGCAAGCTCAAGGACCGCACGATCTATCATTGGGACGGCGACGAATTCGCGTCGGTCTCGCGGTATTCCGGCGCGCTGATCAAGTTGGTGCCGACCGAATGGGGCGCGCCGACGTTCGAGATCGACGGCATCAAGATGCTGCCGACATCGAAAGCATCGCCCGTCGACGACGCGCGACGCAAGGTCGCGCTGGTGCAGCCGCACGGCAGGACCGTGCTGGATACCTGCGGCGGACTCGGTTACTTCGCCGCCTGCTGTCTGGACGCGGGCGCGGCGCGGATCGATTCGTTCGAGAAGAACGAGGATGTGCTGTGGTTGCGTACGCTGAATCCATGGTCGCCGGATCCGGAAGCCGCCACCAGCGGCGGCCGCCTGCGGCTTACGCACGCCGATGTATCGCAGGCCATTATGGAGATTGCCGACGCGTCGGTGGATGCCGTGCTTCACGACCCGCCGCGCTTCGGTATCGCCGGCGAACTGTATTCGCAAACGTTCTACGATCAGCTGGCCCGCGTGATGCGACGCGGCGGGCGGCTGTTCCACTACACCGGCACACCGAACACGCTGACCAGCGGGCGCGACGTGCCGGGCGAAGTGTTGAAAAGACTGCAGAAATCCGGCTTCAAGGCCGAACGCGCGCTGGATGGCGTGTTGGCGGCGAGGTGAAACGCGACGCGGCAACGCGCGTCACGCAGGGTTTCAGGCGCTGTGCTCGACCGCATTCACCGCGTCGATGATCGCGCCGCAGAACGCAGGCAGATCGTCGGGCTTGCGGCTGGTGATGATGTGGCCGTCCACGACCACTTCCTTATCTTGCCAGCGTGCGCCGGCATTGGTCAGGTCGGTCTTCACCGAAGGCCATGAGGTGAGGTCGCGGCCCTTGGCGGCACCGGCCTCCGCCAGCAGCCACGGGCCGTGGCAGATCGCCGCGAGCGGCTTGCCTGCGGCATCGAAGGCCTTGATGAATTCGATCGCCTTCTCGTCGATGCGCAGCAGATCGGGATTGATCACGCCGCCCGGCAACACCAGCGCGTCGTAATCGTTCGGGGAGACGCTCGACAGCTCGGCATCCACATCGACGCTGTCGCCCCAGTCCTTGTCCTTCCATCCGCGGATCTGCGGACCCTTGGGCGCGATCACCTGGACGGAGAAACCGGCATCCTTGAGCTGCCGAAGCGGCTCCATCAATTCCGATTGTTCGAAACCGTTGGTGGCGAGGATGGCGACGCGTTTGATCGACGTGATGGACGTCATGATGCACTCCTTGGACATTTGCGGGAACCGCAGCCTGCGCGCGCCTGGCCGACTCGGCGGTGAATCAGATGCACGGCTGCGAAACGTCTTTCGTTATGCACGAAAGCCGCCAACGTTTCGGGGAAAACGCACGCGGCATCCCGGTTTCGCCAGTTTCAATGCACCGGCGATCCGGGCATGCCCGCCAGCGGACGCGACACGCCCGACGAAACAGGAAACGGCTCCAGCGCTGCGTTTCTCTAGTCGACCATCTCGAGTGAAGGGTGATTGGTCTTCCCGAGGAAACGCTTCCTGCCTTCGAGCCGACATAGCGCGACCAACGAATCGAGGCTCTTCATGTCATAGCCTATCCGTATCTTCACATCGGCTCTGCGATTCGTTCGGTCGACAAGCCAGCTACCGATGTAGTCGATGCCATCGCCGCTGATCTCGAACCACAGATCCGGCCGCGACACCGGATACTGCATGCGGTTGTATGCCCCAGGCACCACTTCCTTGAAGTAATAGCGACCGGGCTGAACATCGACGGCGAAATAGCATTCGTTGCCATTTCGTGCGGAACAGCGCTTGAGCATGACCTGCCGCGCGCCATCCACACTTTCGATCAACCATTCGGCCGAATGTCCGTCGGCGAGATCGCTCGGACTCGTGGCGATGACGACGTTCTTTGCCTGGGGCGCTACGCAGGCTGGCGCGGCGGAGGCGAAGAACGGAAACGCGGCAGCGACGAGCAGATACCTGAGCCTCATTCCATTCCGTTCCTTACGCCTGTCTTTTCGGCGCTTCACCCGACAACTGCCCGATCCCGGCATCCTTCTCTTCCCACACCCCGTTCATCCACTGCTGGAAGCGGGCGCGAAACGCGCGATCCTGCTGATAATCGCCGCCGATCAACGTGTCGGGAATCGGTCGCTCGCGGATCGTCACGCGCACCTCCGGGACACGGCCGCCGATCAGATCCACCAGCGAAGGCCGCCCGCCCGGGTAGACGATGGTGACGTCCAGGATCGCGTGCAGGCTGTCGCCCATGGCATCGATCACGAACGCGACGCCGCCGGATTTCGGCTTGAGCAGGTGGCGATACGGCGACAGCTGCGACGCGTGTTTCTCCGGCGTGAACCGGGTGCCCTCCACGAAATTCATCACCGACACGGGAATGGCGCGGAATTTCTCGCAGGCGCGACGGGTGGACTCCATGTCGCGCTTGCCCAGCGCAGGATTCTTCGCGATCTGCTTGCGCGTGTAGCGCCCCATGAACGGGAAATCCAGCGCCCACCAGCACAGTCCCAGCACCGGCACCCAGAACAACTGCCGCTTCAGGAAGAACCGCAGGAACGGAATCCGCCGGTTGAAGACCTTCTGCAGCACCACGATATCCATCCAGCTCTGGTGGTTGGCCAGGACCAGATAGTGGCCATTCCGATCGAGCGCTGCGTCCTCGCTCACCTCGAAACGGGTGTTGGTGAAACCGTCGATCATCGCGCTGTTGACCACGATCCAGTGCTCGGCGAACCAGAGCAGCAGCGGATTGCAGGCCCGTCGGGCGCGCTCGGACGGCAGTACGGCCTTGAACACCGCCACCGCCAACAAGGGCAAGGCGTGCACCAGGGTATTGAGTACGATCAGCAGCAGGATCGGGACGACGCGGAACCACAGCATGGAGGGTACCGGAACAAGGAATCCGGGCATTTTCCTACATGTCGGTTTTTTTCGCTCGCCGCCCCGGGGCGCAGCCGCGCGGACGGGCCCGAGCCGGATCGAGGGCCGATTCTGCAAGCTCGACCAGTGCCTGCCGTGCGACACCGAGAGCACTTCATCACGCTTCGCACATCGTGCGCCCGCAATTAACACATCGGTCATGGCCGACGGGACATAGTCGGCCGCACCAAACCCCACCGGAAGGAATCCAGAGATGAAAACGAAGAAATCGGGCGTCATCGCATCCGTCGCGCTGCTCGCCATCGCCTGCAGCGCATCCGCATTCGCGGCCCTGCACCACTACCAGGTCATCGGCGAAGGCCTGGGGCGTTCGAGCGACGAAGCGTACGAAGCCGCGTCCTACGAGGCCGCCATGAAGTGCTATCTGAGCTGGGGACGTTCCACGCAGGAGCAGACGATCCTCTTCGAAGAGATCCAGCCGGACACGGGTTACTGGTACGTGAAACTCTCTGAAGGCTGCATCAGCGAGGATTGATCCGCATTGCCTGCGCGCCGCCAGCGCCACCTTGCTGGCGTCGCGCAGTTCGCGCTGCAGCGCACTGCATCGAAGACCGTACAGCACCGATCAAGGACGCGGCATCGAGATGATGAAGATCGTGTCCGCGCCCCGAAACCCGCTCGACCACGTCAGGAGGTTCACCATGCGCGCACCGCATCTGTCGCCACCCGCACTTTCCCTGTTGCTCGCGTTCGGCGGAATTTCGTTCGCGACGCCCGTACTGGCCGGGGAAACCGCACCGACCTGCGTGCGGCCGGGCCAGTGCTTCGTCACCGGCAACCTGTTCAACGGGCCGATCACCGGCAACCTCTACACCACCAGCGCCAGGGGCCAGTTGTTCGGGATCGACAGACGGCGCGTGAGCTACTGCAGAATGGTCTCGTCCATCCATCGCAACGACGGCAACGTGCGCTTCGGAAAACGCGTGCGCTATGGGGAAGTGAATTGCCTGTCGGCGCTTCGTGAAGGCAATCCGTTCTACATGTTCCCGGTCGACAATTCGCTGGTCAACGCCACCTGCGACAACCCCACCCGGCTGCGCTCCCGGCTGACGCTGGTCATCGACGGGCGCAGATACACCGGCGATATCGCGACCGCGGTCGCGCGGCCGTGCGTGGATACCTGACACCGGAATGGAGGCATGGCGCTCCGCCGAGCGCATGCCGACCGGGCGCCCCTCCTCTCACTCTCTGCATCCGGGACCACAGGCATTACGTATGGTGTGCGCGTGGCGCGCTGCGCCGCGCACGACCCGCAACGCACTCATTCATGGGGAGAACACCGTGCCGGACCTGATCCAGATCGTTTACGTGAGCCGCTCGACCTTCACTTCGATGCCCGCCGAGCTGGGCATCGAACCCAGCGTCGCACGCATTCTGGCGCAGTCGCGCATCAACAACGCGAGGCGCGGTCTGGTCGGGGCGCTGTATTTCGGCGACGGGTGCTTTTTCCAGTGCCTGGAAGGCCGCACTGCGGACGTGGAGCGACTGTATGCCGCGCTGCTGCAGGATCCGCGGCACACCGACCTCAAGGTGCTGACGCGGCGCCCCATCGAACGCACCAGCTTCGCGACATGGGCCATGAAATACGTGCCGCTGGATGCGCCGATGAAGGCGCTGCTGCGCGAGCTCGGACAGGCGACGTTCGATCCCTACCGTTTCGACGACGCTGCCGTAGCCAAAGTACTGGACATGCTGGGCACGGGTGCCGACGCCGGCCCTGTGGCCGCGGAACAGACCCCGATCCACGACACGACGACGCACGCGCCGCGTATCCCGCGTTGGGCGATCGTCGCATCGGCGATCGCGCTGGTGGCCAGCGGCGTGTTGGCCGTGCGCGTCTTCGCCTGAAACTGCGGATCGGAGCGCCATGCCGCTCCGGGTTTTTCTTTAGACTGCGCAGCCGTTCGCTTTTCGACAAGGAGTTCAAAATGCAAGGGACTGCGCAGCATCGTGCGTTGGCGGATGCAACGCAGGAGGCGATCGCGCCTTCCGCAAGCGCCCCATCGCTGGACGCGGAAGAAGCACACCGGATCCTCATCGAGTGGAACCGGACCGAACGCGGATACGACCGGACGGAAACGGTCTGGGGGCTGATCGAAAAGCAGGCGCAGCGCCACCCCCGGCGCACCGCCGTCATTGATGGCGCGGCGCAGATCGACTACCAGCGCCTCACCGCGCGCGCGGACGCGATCGCGGGCGAACTGGTGGCGCGCGGCGTGACGCCGGGGTCGCTGGTCGGGGTGTGCATGGGCCGCACCCACGAGCTGGTGGCGACCCTGCTGGGCGTTCTGCGTGCGGGATGTGCGTATGTGCCGCTGGATCCCAAGTACCCGCGCGAACGGGTGCGCTACATGCTGACGCATGCCCGCGCGGCGGCGGCCATCGTAGACGACGAGCATTCGGCAGCGCTCTGCACGGGGGCGCCACAGATCGTGCGACTGGATTCGGTGAAGATGACGACGCCGACGCAGGCCACGATGACCGGCCCCTCGGCGAGCGATCTCGCCTATGTCATCTATACCTCCGGATCCACGGGGCAGCCCAAGGGCGTCGCGGTGGAACATCGAAGCGTCGTCGCGATGACCGTGGCGATGCGCGAGCTGCTCGACGACGAGGCGCTGTCGGGCGTCCTCGCGGCGGCCTCGGTCTGTTTCGATCCGTCGGTGATGGAAATCCTCGGGACGCTGTCGCTCGGCGGCACCGTGGTGCTGTCCGAGAACGCCTTGACGCTGCCGGAGCTGCCCTCCGCACATCGGGTGAGGACGGTCATCATGGTGCCGTCCGCGATGCAGGCTTTGCTCAAGGCCGGCGGACTGCCGGATGGCGTGCGCTGCGTGGTGCTGGGCGGCGAGATCCTGAAGCCTTCGCTGGTGAAACAACTGCACGCACGCGCGCGACCGCCGCGCGTCGTCAACGTTTACGGGCCGACCGAAGACACGGTCTATTCGACCGCGACCGAAGTACCCGCGGGCGCGGAGACGATCACCATCGGCAGGCCGGTCCCCAACGGCCGGGTTTATATCCTGGACGAGGCCATGCGGCCGGTGCCGGTGGGCGTGCCGGGTGAACTGCATCTGGCCGGCGACAAGCTCGCACGCGGATACCTCCACGACGAGGCGCGCAGCAGCCAGCGATTCGTCGCGGTGGATCCGGACGCCCGGGCTTCGCAGGGGAATATCCCCGAAGCGCGGCTTTACCGCACCGGAGATCGATGCCGGTGGGCGCCGGACGGCGAGATCGAATTCCTGGGCCGCATCGACCAGCAGGTCAAGCTCCGCGGGTTCCGGATCGAGCTGGAAGAAATCGAATCGACGCTGGAATCCATGCACGGCGTGGACAGCGCGGCGGCGGCGGTCGTCGACGTGGGCAGCGGCAAGCCGATGCTGATCGGATACGTGGCGGGGGACGACGCAGCGCTGAGCAACGACACATTGCGCGCGTACGTGGCGGAACGGCTGCCCGGGTACATGGTGCCGCAGATCGTGATGCGCCTCGCGGACATGCCCCGGTTGCCCAACGGCAAGCTCGACCGCAAGCGGCTTCCCGCCCCGGCGTCGGGTGCGCACGATCGAACCGGCGAACCGCCCGCATCGCATGCCGAAGCGCTTCCGCACCGGCTCGCGGGCCTACCGGGGCATCAGCGCCGTGAGGATCTGCTTTCGATCGTCACCGGCGAAATCGCCCGCTTCCTCCGTATCCGCGATCCCGGGCAGATATCGCCGCATCAGGCGCTGGAAGCGCTCGGTCTCGATTCGCTGGATTCGGCCGAACTGGTCCATCGACTGTCCACGGTGCTGGGCCGAAGACTGCCCGCATCCACGCTCGCCGAACACCAGACGCCCGCAGCCATCGCCGATCGCCTGCTCGAACTGCTGGAAAGCAGCGATGCCGCGGATGCAGCGATCCATGCGCCGAAAAACGGCGCCGCGGACACGCTGGCGCGTTTCCAGTCGCAGATCCAGTCGGGCCATCCGCCGTTCCTGGCCGCCAGGGCGCCCGCCTGGTCCGCGACCGACAAGGGCACGCTGATCCGCGAATTCAAGCGCCTGCTCACGCATGCGGGTCGCGATCCGTACAGCAAGCTGCTGCGCACCGGCAGCGGGCACCGTGGCACGGTCGTGGACGCGCACAGCGGCGAAGCGCGCGAAGCCATCATCTGGACCACCAATCTCTATCTCGGACTGAACCGAGACAGCGACGTCATCGCGCAGGCCCGATCCGCGCTGGAGCGCTTCGGCACCGGGATGGGCACCTCCGCGACCGCCTCCGGCCTGACCGATCTGCACCTGGACTTCGAGAACGAATTCGCCGAACTGGTCGGCAAGCCGGCCGCGTGCCTGTTTCCCACGGGATTCACCGCGAATCTGGGGGTGATCGGCGGCCTCCTGGGCGACCAGGACCTGATCGTGATGGACCAGCTCTGCCACGCCTCCATCGTGGACGGCGCCCGCCTGTGCGGCGCGACGATCCGCACGTTCAAGCACAACGATGCGTCCGATCTGCAGTCGATCCTCGAAACCGAGGCGTCGCCGTACCGCACGACCCTCGTGGCGCTGGAAGGCGTGTACAGCATGGGCGAAGGCACCGCGCCGGTGCGCGACATCGTGCGCACGGCGAAAGCATACGGTGCGCTGGTGCTGGTGGACGAAGCGCATTCCTTCGGTTTCTACGGCGCCCGGGGCGCCGGCATCTGCGCGGCACAGGGCATCACCGATCAGGTCGATTTCATCATGACCACGCTCAGCAAGGCACTGGGCAGCCTCGGGGGCGTGGTGGCCGCACGCGATGAGCACATCGCCCTGCTCAAGACCTCCGCCAGGGCCTATGTCTTCCAGGCGACGACCACGCCGGCCGATATCGCCGCAGCGCTGGCCGCACTGCGGCGACTGCGCGAGGACGACACGCTGCGGGAGCGGCTCTGGGATACCACCACCTACATGCGGCGCCGCTTCACCGAAGCCGGCTACCCTCTCGGCACCGGCGACGGGCCCATCGTCACCCCGCATTTCGCCGACAGCGAGCTGCTGTATGCGATCGCCCGCGGCCTGTACGCGCGCGGCATCCACACCTCGGCCGTCACCTATCCCATCGTGGAGCGCGGGCGCGGCCGCCTGCGGTTCATCTGCTCGGCCGCGCACACGCGCGACGACGTCGACAGGACGCTGGAAGCGCTGATCGACGCCGAGCGCGAGGCCAAGCAGACGCGCAGCGCATCGCGGGATGCCGCGTCGCGCGACAGCGGATCGGATGCCGCCCCATCGGCAGATACCCGCGACGCGCATGGCATGCCGGTTCAAGGCATGCCGACTCGAGGCAAGCCGAGTCAGCGAGCGGGAAATGATTCGACTGCAGCGCATCCGCAGCGATCCAGCGTGGAAGCGTGGGCCAACGCATTCGCCGATGACCTGACAGGCGCGCTGGCCCGAATGCCCGGCCCGGCACCGGATCTCGCCGTGTCGATCGCACTCCCGGACGATCGCGCGCCGATCTCGATCCTCATCGATGGGCGCGATGTCGCAGTGGGCGCGGTGGAAGCGACACGCACACCCTTCTGTTCGCTGCTGCTCACCGACGACGACGCGATGTCTGCCCTGCGCGCATCCGACGTGCAGGCATTGCTCGACAGCGTCATCCAGGGCACCTGCGTGCTGAGCGGCCAGACCGAGCCCTTCATCTGGCTGGTCGGGCGATTGGCCGATCGACGATGCGAGACGATGACGCCTTGATCGAGCGGCATTTGCGGTACGGGGTTTGTGACCGGGTTCGAGACGAACCTGCGTTCATCAGGAATTGCCCATCTGAAAAACCGTTCATCCCACTGAGGCGAAAAATGAAATTCCGAACCGGATACCTGCTTGCTGCAATCGCTTTTACGCCCGCGTTTTCCGTTGCACTGGCAGGGCCGCCACAGAAGAAACCGGATTCGGTCACCGTTACCAGGATGCCGACAGCCCCGCTGAGCGAAGAGGAGCGCAGAGCACTGATTCCCGCCTCCGCAGAAACAGGCCCCTGCAGGGCGGAGTTGAGCATGCAACGCTTGGAAGTCTCCCGCAGTCCGGATGGCGCGTTCTACAACGTCACTGTCACGATCGCGAATATCGGCACTGAAGCGGCGGTCGGCTCGCAAACCGCTGCAGGTGGCGTTCTGGGCGTTGCGCTTGAAGTGAAAAACCTCAGACGCGTCCAAAGCTATTTCGCGCAAGCCGCCGACATCGTCATCATCCACCCGTTAACCAGTCAGAGGTTCAGCGGTTCCATCCCCGCCAGCGAAGTAAACCGCCAGTCCACGCAGATTACTGCGCGCATCAACCGCGGACCCGACGGACCGCGCTGCGCCTACGATGCCCGCGTCAACAACGACGGCATAGGCATCTCCGTATCGAGAATGAGAGATTGGCTTGAAGCGGGCAATGCGAGCTACTCGATCGATGCGCCCTGGGATCGTTGATGCGTTCATGACCTCGCGCCGAGGACGCCTCGGATCGATACCGTCGCGGTCGAATTCAGACCGCGGCTGCCAAACCGCAACACCGCGATACGACCCATCGTCATGGGCCGGGGTTCGTACCCGCCGTCCTTTGCCGTTGATTCCACCGCCGGGTGCAAGACCCGGCTCCTGTGTTGCTTCATCATCGACCCCACAGGCGGGCGGAAGACCTGCCTGGCGGGTTCGAAAAAATTCCGTCGCCGATGTCGATCTTCCGACCCGTCATTCGTCGTGAGAAGACAGGCAGGCCTTCCGCCCGGCCGAAGAAAACGACGATGATCCCCAAGAACACCATCTGCCTGTGGTTCGACGGCACCGCGCTGGACGCGGCCAACTTCTACGCCGAGACCTTCCCCGACAGCGCGGTGAACGCCGTCCATCGCGCGCCCGGCGACTACCCGGCCGGCCAGCAGGGCGACGTGCTGACGGTCGAGTTCACCGTCTGCGGCATCCCGTGCCTGGGCCTCAACGGCGGCCCGGAGTTCAAGCACAGCGAAGCGTTCTCGTTCGTGATCGCCACCGACGACCAGGCCGAGACCGACCGGCTGTGGAACGCGATCGTCGGCAACGGCGGCAAGGAAAGCGAATGCGGCTGGTGCAAGGACCGCTGGGGCCTGTCGTGGCAGATCACGCCGCGCGCGCTCACCGAAGGCTATACCGACCCCGACCCGGCCGTGGCCAAGCGCGTCTTCGAGGCGATGATGACGATGCGCAAGATCGACGTCGCCGCCATCGAGGCCGCGCGACGCGGCTGAAACCGCACCGGCATCGTATAAATTTTCTACCGGCAGGGCGGTGAAAATCGCCCTGCCCGCTTTAGCCTGCCAGCTAGCCGAAGGCATCGGCCAACTTAAACGCACGAGGCAAAAACTGCGACAAGGGCCTTTTATCTACACTCACACGGAAGAACAATTTGTCCGCAGCAACCATGCGCTCAATGCTAGGCACCGATTGCTGATGAATAGCTCTTCGCAACTCATCTATGTATACAAGCGGCTTCGAATTACTTAAAGCATTCCAAAAATAAGTTAGCTCCAAACCGTATATGGTGCTATCAATCCACTCCGCACTGCCAGGTAAGATTGGCGGTCTACCTGGACCCGAATCAAAAATTCCTTTAAGCGCTATCTTTCCCGATTTTAGCGCAGAATATGTCTGCGGCTGAGAAAATCTTAAACAATAGGCAAACGCAAGGACTGCCGGGTAAACCATCACCTCGCCCCTCAAAGTCCGAAGATATGCATTGACAAGCGTGAAGGCTTGGGCCTGATCTCGAAGGGAGAGATGCATGTTACGAGCGAAAAAAGGAAATGCTGCAAGAATTTCAAAGGCGTCGAGCCCGCGGTCAAATTCAGAGACCGGATGACCATAACCATTATCTGACGGTGCAAGCAACTTCTTTTCGGCTTTGTCTCGAACAAAAGGAGATGACGCGATCAACTGGTTGAAATCAAATTGCGCCGCTAGCGTTTTTGAAAACGCGCTGCTTTCCGGCTCTTCAAGATCAAACTCATAGTCGAAGAACTTGCGCAGATACATCTCTCCATCAATCTTTTCGCCATAGACACTGCCGACTGCGCTAGGGAGATTGAGACCATCGGTCGCTATTACAAAAACAATTCCAGGAACGTCGAAAAAATGTTTGATTCGCTCCAACACCTTAACCGCGTAGCTAGGACGACAGCGATCAAGCTCATCAATGGCAACCACAATGGGCCTAACTGGCCGCCCAATAGGACGCTTCGTCAGGTAATCGCGAGCGGCCGAAAGAAGCTCACGGAATCGCTCTTCTGCGTCCCGCTTGGTTTTGATAGCGTCCAAGACCGCCTCTCCGCCACGCTCAACAGTCTCTGTGACGGCGACAGACGCAGCACCCGCACCTGGAACAAAACTCTCCGCAACCACCCCAACTAGCGAGGGAGATAAACGCCCGGCATACTTTGCAAGTCCTCTTGCAATCGATTTTCCTTTTTCGATTCGCACATCAGAGCGAGAACGCCCTTTCGCGATCCGCTGTTCAGTCGCAGCCACAAACGCTATGAGAGGGTCTTCGAGATAATCAGTGCGCCACGCATCAATGGGAATAACCGGAATACCGGAGTTTTCAAGATTGGCTGAAAGTCGGCGCAGAAACACGCTCTTACCCGTCCCCCAACCACCCTTTAATGCGATCACATATGAACCTGTCAAAGACTCGATAAGACGTGTGAGCAGATCTCCTTCACGCTCGCGATGCAAGTCATCATTTTCCCACGGTGCCTGTGGGTCGATATTCGGGTCTTGCGTCTTTTTAAGTCCCATTAGCTCCCCCGTCTGTTCTAGGCTACGTTTTCAGTTCTATAGTGCAAAATGGCATCACTTCAGCAGTCGCCGGCCCGGCCGCAGCGGCGGCGGGCCCTCCTCGTGTCGCCGCGCTCACGGCGCGTCTTGTCGACAGGTGTCGTAGTTGCGGCTGGCCGCCACCGTCGGCGCGGGGCCGCGCAGGTCGATCGTCTTCTCGCCGCGCTGGCATGGGCCGCTGCGGGACCAGATGAACACCTGCCCGTCGACGATGCGCGCGATCGAATGTCCCTGCACCAGCGCGGCCAGCGCGGCGCTTTCCTCCAGCCGCCCGCTGCCGGCGTCGTACAGAGCGTAGCGGTACGAGGGGTCGCCGTAATTGCCGTCGAAGCCGGTCCACACCAGCAGATCCTCGTCTCCGTCGGCGTCGATGTCGGTCAGCACCACGCTGTGCCAGCCATCGGCGAAGCCCTTGTCCAAGCGCCCGCGATACAACGTGCCGCCGGGCTGGCCGGCGGGCGTGAACACCAGCATCGGCAGCGTCAGCGATTGTTCGCGCATCATCGACGTGGCGATGCGCAGGCGCGCGTTGCGACAGACCACGCGCCCGCGCTCGTCGGCGCAGCCATCGGACTGCAGCGACAGCGCCGCATCGCGCACGCGCGCATCCGCCGCGCCGCTGGCATCGGGCGTGACCTTGACCCAAGCGCCCGGCGTGGAGGCATCCGGCGACATGCTGTCGAACGACATGCTGTCGAAGGACAAGCTGTCGAAGCGGGCACGGATGCGATCGATGCGGCAGCGCGCGGCGGCCTCGTCAAGCACGCTCGCGTCCGCGCCGGTGCCGCACGCACGATCGGTCTCCTGCTGCCACGCGCGCTGTGCAGCCTGGAAATTCCCGCGTGCGGCAGCATCGAGCGCTATGGCGCGTTCGTCGGCCAGACGATCGAGCGTGCGCTGCTGATATGCCAGTTCTTCGTCCAGACACCGGCGGCGGGCCGGTTCGTCGCGCGCGGCGGCGCTGCAATCGCGGAACCGGCGACTGCCCACCGGGTGTCTGTCGAGTGCGGGCGTGTCGAGCGCGGGCTTCGCAGTGGCGGTCGGCTCGCCCGATGGCGTCGCGTCGGACTGCAGTTGCGTCGCTGCGTGGCAGCCCGACAGCGCGACCATCCATGCCGCAGCGATGACCAGCGCGCGGCGACGGCGGCGTGTCGCGTGATCGTCCGTGTGTCGCGCCATGCCTGATTCCTGTCCGGGGGAGAACGTCCAGCGCTTATAACATGCGTCCGGCGAGTCCACGCCCGACGCAAAGCGGATGGCCGGCCGCGCCCGCGACGCGCGTGTATAGTTCGCGAGCACGGCGGGCATAACGCCCGGCCACGAATCACGGGGAATTCTCATGGGTCTTGTACAGGCGGTCACGGGTGCGGTCGGCGGCATGTTCGCGGACCAGTGGAAGGACTTCTACACGGTGCCGGCCGGCCTGCCGTCGACGGCGGCGCTGTTCGCAGCCGTCCCCCAGGGCACCAACGCCGGGCGCGGCTCCAACACCAGCGCGTCCTCCAACATCATCACCAACGGCTCGAAGATCGTCGTGCCCGAAGGCTACGGGCTGCTGCTGTTCCAAGACGGTAAGATCACCGCGTTCGTCGCCGAACCGGGCGGCTACGAGTGGCGCTCCGACGACCTCAACTCGCAGTCCATCTTCGCCGGCGACGGCATCGTCAGCCCGCTGATCAAACAGAGCTGGGAGCGCTTCAAGTTCGGCGGCCAGCCGGGCTCGCAGCAGGCCGCGTTCTTCGTGTCGCTGAAGGAACTGCCGGACAACCGCTTCGGCACGCAGTCCGAAATCTACTGGGACGACGGCTTCCTCAATACCCAGGTCGGCGCGGTCACGCGCGGCTCGTACACGCTGAAGATCGTCGATCCGATCCTGTTCGTGAAGAACTTCGTGCCGGCCAGCTATCTGCAGCCGGGCAAGGTCTTCGATTTCACCGATCTCGACAACGCCGCCGCCAGCCAGTTGTTCAACGAAGTGGTGGGTTCGCTCGCGCCGGCCTTCAGCCTGTACACGAACGATCCGTCCAAGGGCAACCGCATCACCAAGCTGCAGCAGGATTCGCTGGGCTTCGCGAAGAGCCTGTCCGACGCGGTCGAGCAGGGCTACCAGTGGAAGTCCGATCGCGGCCTGGCCATCGTCAAGACCGCCATCGTCTCGATCGAATACGACGCCAACACCCGCGAACTGCTCAAGACCGTGCAGCGCGCCGACGCGCTGTCGGGCTCGCGCGGCAATTCCAACCTGCAGGCCAGCGTCGCGCAGGGCATCCAGTCCGCGGGCGAACACAGCGGCGCCGCAGGCCTGGTGGGCATCGGCATGGCGACCGGCATGACCGGCGGTCTGGCCGGCCTGCAGCAGCCGGCGGCGCCGGCCGCACCCGCAGCGGACGATCCGGTCGCCAAACTGAAGAAGGCCAAGGAGATGCTGGACCTCGGCCTGATCACCCAGGACGACTACGACGCGCTCAAGGCCAAGGCGCTGGGCCTGTAAGCCCCGGGCGCCCAGCGACCATGTCCGACCTCAAGACGCCCCCGCCGTTGCCGCCCGTCAGCGGCCCGGGTTCGCCGCAGGACGTGCCGCCGTTGCCCGGCAGCCTGCCGGTCGACCCGGCCACCCTGCCCGACGCGATCCGCGAGGAACTCGAAGCGCCCGATCCGGTCGCCATCGATACCGCCGCGGCCGAACTCAGCGACGGCCTGAACCGCTGCCCGAAGTGCGGCTCGACCGACATCCGCCACAAGCTCGGCACCGACCTGCTGGTCTGCCTGTACTGCCGCAACGAGTGGGACGGCGCGCGGGTCGAGGAGTTGTTCGGATTCGGCGAAGGCATCGACCAGCTCAAGGGCACGGTCGTCGCCTCGGGTGCGCGCGACATCGCCGCCGACGCCGCCGTGCTGATGACCTTCAAGTGCACCGGCTGCGGCGCCGAGGTCACGGTCAACACCGAAAGCGCGATGACCGCGCGCTGCCACTGGTGCCGCCACGTTTTCGGCGTGAACGAGCAAGTGCCCAACGGCGCGGTGCCCGACGCGGTGCTGCCGTTCCACATCAGGAAGGACGACGCGGTCGCGCGCATCCGCCAGTTCGTCGACAAGCGTCGGATGTTCGCGCTGAAGGAATTCAAGGAACAGTTCACGCCCGAGAACGTCGTCGGCGTCTATCTGCCCTACATGATCGTCGACGGCAATGCGAGTGCGGACGTGGCGGGCAAGGGCGAGATCAAGACCCGCGAATACACCCGCGGCACGGACAACAACAAGAAGACCTACTACGACGCCGACATCTACCGCGTGGAACGCCACGTGGATTTCACCGTCGACGACCTGCCGCTGGAATCGTCCACCGAACGCGGCAACCTGGACACGCGCGTCAACACCAACAACATCATCAACACCATCCTGCCGTTCGATACCAAGAACGCGGTGAAGTGGAACGCGTCGTACCTGTCGGGCTTCACCTCCGAGAAGCGCAACAGCAACGTCGACCACCTGCACCCGCGCCTTGAAGACCAGTTGCTGTCGATCGCCCGCGCCCAGGTCGAAGCCTCGGTGCGCCGCTACGACCGCGGCGTGCGCTGGGAGCAGGAAAAACTCGACGTCCACGGCACGCGCTGGGTCTCGATGTACCTGCCGGTGTGGCTGTACTCGTATCACCAGCCCGGCGCCAATGGCGGCATGCTGCACTACATCGCGGTCAACGGCCGCACCGGCGAAACCATGGGCAGCGTCCCGGTCCAGCAGTGGAAACTGCTGCTGGCCTCGCTCACCGTCGGCACCATCCTCGAAACCATCGCCATCGCGATCCTGGTGGGTTCCTCATGAGCGACGACGGCGGACTCTGGCTGCTGGCGGCCGGCCCGGTCGGCGCCGCTGCGCTGTACTGGGCCCTGTACCGGTTCTACCGCAACACCGACAAGTCGCACGGCTTCGAACGCGAGACGAAGATCGATGCGAAACCGGTGACCGGCGCGGAATCGGACCGGAAGATCGACGAGATCGAAGGCACGCAGCGGTCGCGCATCGAAGGCGACAATGTGACTGCGTATCGCGCGCGCGTGCAGCGGATCAGGGACGAGTCTTCCTGATCGCAGCCGCGGCCGGATCGGCGTAGACGGTCGTAGGGCGGGCTCAAGCCCGCCTTCCGGGTCACGTCGTTGCACCCGAACGTCACATCATCACAATCTCTCGGACACCCAGCGTCGTAGGGCGGGCTCAAGCCCGCCTTCCGCGGTCGACATGATCCGGCACGATCCCCGCCCAATCCAGCGCATAAACATCGGCAGCGACCCATCGTCGGAACGACGAATACGGCCAATCGACCGCTCGCCGCGCATGCCCATGCTTGACCGGGTTGTAGTGGATGTAATCGACGTGACGACGCAGATCGTCGTCATCGCGAATCGCATGCTCCCAATAACGACGCTGCCAGATGCCACGCTCGCGGCAGGCGATGCGCCTTCCGCTGCGCCGCTCCGTCATCGGCATACGGCGGGAAAACCCCGATTTGATCTGCGCCCAGCGGTTGGCGTTATCGGCGTCGCCGATCGGCAGGCGCCAGACGCAATGCAGATGATCCGGCAGCACCACGATCGCCAACAACGCGAACGGCCGGACCGCATGCGTCTCACGGAAGGACGCGCGAAGATCATAGATCCGCTCCACCAGCAGACGACGGCGGCGTTCCAGCAGATTGACGGTGAAGAAGTACGTGCCACCCGGCACATGCACGCGGCGATAGTTCGGCATGCCGCAGCATCGCGCATGCAGCGGGATGCCGGCATCCGTGAATCCCGCAACCGCGCGTAGGAAAACCCTTCACCCGCATCGCAACCCACGATGCGTCCGCACCCGCAACGGCGGGCCCGGGCCCGCCCTACGACAAACCGATTCTCGGCGGGCACGGCAGGCGTAGCGGGCGCGGCGGGCGTAGGGCGGGCGTAGGGCGGGCTCAAGCCCGCCGTATGGATCAACGACGCCCGTCCGTAGTCCTTCAAACCCAACTGCCTGCGAAAATAGCGGCAACGCTGGTGCTCGAAACACCTCGCGTGCGGATGGACAGCCGCAACATTGCCCCTTCGAGGCCCGGCATTGCCCCGGAAAGCAGCGCGAGCGGAGATAAAAGCCTCACCCACGCACCTCCCGGGCAACGACCGAGATCCCCGGAGCATCGTCGACGAAGCAACAAGCATCACCGGCGAAGAAAAAAGCCTCGCGCGCGAACCTCCGAGGGCCGCGCATGGCGCCCGGAGCAGCATCGACGAAGCCGACAGCACCACCGGACAGGCGACCGGCCACACGCGCAACCCGCGGCCGGCTGAATTCCACGAAGCGTTCGGCGTCCGTGCCAGCGGCGTCGCCTCATGCGGCGTCCTCATCGCACGCACCCGAAGGCTTCCGCGCACCAACCAGCCCTGCCTACGATGACGAACGACATCCGCGGCAATACCCGTGGTCTCAGTCCGCGATACCCCATCGAACGATGATGACGGCTGGCACTTCACCGTGCCTACGCTGTGCCGCTGGCAACCCTGGCGATCCGAGATCCGAATCCCTGTACACAACACGACGACGCCGGATTCGCCATCAGGCCGCAGCACAGCGCGTATCACCCTCCATCAACGTTCAGGACGACAACCACAATGACAACGACGCACCATGGCCGCGATTCCGCTTTCCATTCCGTCGCTCCCCGAAGGCTGCTCGCCGCAGCCGCACTCATGGCCTCGCTCACCGTCTCCGGACTGGCCGCTGCCGCAGGCTGGACCGCCGGCCCCGCGATGACCAACGTCCGCTCCGGTGCCGGTTCGGTGACGCTGGCCGACGGCCGGGTCATGCTGGTCGGCGGCGCCGATGCGAAACGCTCGGCCTTCGCCTTCTACACCGCGGACCTCTACAACCCGACCACCAACGCGTGGACCCAGAGCAGCTACAGCATCGCGCCCCACTATCTGCCGGGCATCGCGCTGCTGCAGAACGGCAACGTGCTGATCGCCGGCGGGCTGGGCAGTTCCGGCATCCAGTCGATCGCCGAGATCTATGCCCCCGCCAGCAATACATGGACCATCGCCTCACCGCTGATCCAGAAACGCTATGGGCTCACGCTGACGACCCTGCAGAACGGTCACGTGCTGGCGGTCGGCGGCGTGATCACCAACGGCACGCCGCAGGCCACCGTCGAGCGTTACAACCCGACCACGAACACATGGACGCTGGTCGCCCCGCTCAATATCGCGCGTCGCGATCACGCGGCAACGCTGCTCAGCAACGGCAAAGTGCTGGTGAGCGGTGGCGAAGGCGTGGGCTGGACCATGGTGCCCGGCGCCGAAGTGTACGACCCGGCCACCAACACCTGGAGCCCGGCAGGCAATCTCGCGAACGTCCGCACGTTCCATACATCGACCGCACTCCCCAACGGTGACGTGCTGGTGGTGGGCGGCCTTGGCGACAATGGGCTGACCGCAAGCACCGAGCGCTACTCGGTCGCGACCAACAGTTGGAGCAGCGCCGGCACGCTGACGTCGGCGCGCCAGCAGCATTCGGCGGTCGCCATGCCCAGCGGCAAGGTGCTGATCGCCGGCGGCTTTCCTGCCACCTCCACGACCCAGCTCTACGACCCGGCCACCAACACCTGGTCCATCGCCGGCAATCTGGCCCAGGGCCGTTATCTGGCGGGCGCCGGTCTCGCCGGCAACGGCAAGGCCGTTCTCGCGGGCGGCACCACATCGACCTACGTCAAACTGTCGAGCAGCGAGCTCTATACCGAGTAATCCGCATCAGGCCATCGCAACGCGGTGTGCAGGACGATGTGCAGAACGATCGGCGTCCTGCACATCGTCCAACCTTTCGACCGTAGGGCGGGCTCAAGCCCGCCGCTTTTCCACGCCGATCCAACACGTCAACGACGCGAAGCCGTCGCTTCATCCGATCGCCGGATGCAAGACCCGACGATCAGGCTCATCGCATCAGCACCAACGCCGGCAGCACCACCAACGCGATCGCGAACAGGATCCCCAGCACCGCCGCCACCACGCGTATCGGCTCGTTGCGCAGCACCGTCCAGAACGTGCCGGCGGTGCCGTCCCGCCGCGCCGCCTCGTTCTCGGCCCGCACCCGCGCGCCACGCTGCGCCTGATACTCGCCCATCAGCCGCTTGGCCTCCGCGAAGCCCGCATCCTCGCGGATCCAGATGCCGCCCAGCGAGATATTCCAGAACCCGGGCGAGGTCTCGTAGTAAGCGATGTCGTGCTCGTCGAGCAACGCACGCACATCGTCCGCCTCGTCGTCGGGCACATTGCGCAGATTGAGCAGAAGCTTGGCCATGCGGCGATGATACCAACCGCGGTGCGTAGGGCGGGCTCAAGCCCGCCGCTTTCCCGCCGCCCGCACCGAACATTGTCTGCATGCTATCCCGGAACACATCGCTCATCGTTTTGGCACGGTGCATCGCTCCGGTGCGAAACCCGCCTTACGGGCTATTTAGCCGTGGAACTGCGCTGCGCATATTACTCCTTACGTATTGGGCCTTTGCGAATCAAGCGGTTCATGGCGATTAAGTATTCTAAGGGCACGTTTTACAGCCGCTATAGACAAATTCGCGTGGCCAAAATGCCTGTGCTCGTACTCAAGCCTATTGCAAAGCTCTGCCGCAGCTTTCAAAGCATTGGCTTTTTTAATTGAGGGCAGCTCTACAATTATCACGTGATTCTCTGCGACACACCTGAATCCATATTCCATAACCACGGCATAGTCGAGTCGCCAATCACCAGGGACTCCCTTCATGCTTCGCTTGAAGGCGATAAAAGGCGCTCGGGTGAAAAAATGTGGCGGACACCCACTACTACACACGAACTGCCGAGCACGATATTTTCCTACGGTCAGATCAAGCTTTCCGTTAGAAATATTGCCGCCATAGATGACTGGCACACGTCCGCGTGAACGAAGTCTATCTCGCTCTCTATTCCATACCAATGGACCTATTCTAGTGCGATATCCCATGTAGGGATCATTTTCTTCGCTTGCCAGAGTCAAATTGTGTGAAAACTTCCCATCATAAGAGATCTGAACCTCTGTAGTTCCATCCTCTACTTCTCGATCTCGCAATTCAAAACACTGAATAGAAGTGTCCTGATTTACGCCGGGAAACAAATTTCTATCGGCGTAGGCCTCTATCAAAATATTACTCACTTTATTTCTAACATAACCCCTAAGTCGACTTGAAAATACGTTCGTTATCCAGCCATGCGGAGCGAGAACCACGACGAGCCCCTCAAATCTACAAAATTCAAGAAAACTCACAAGACATATTCCGTAGAGATTTCTACCTCCAAGCGTCACTTCACTCCATGTCAATCCCAGTTCTTTCGCTGGCTTTTGGCCCAATGCCCGATAAGGCGGATTACTTAACACCAAATCAAATTTTCGATCGAATGTTTGATTTAGAATGTTGCCTATTATCACATTGGTTTCATAGGAACTTCCTGGACGCACTGACAGCCCCAGCTCTTCCGAAGACTCAACGAAAGTGATATGAACTTTGTAGCCAAGCTTTACAAGACGTCGCGCGACTGCGTGACCCAACCGGCCATCGCCGGCACATGCGTCAAGAACCAGAACCGCACGATCAAATTGTGGCCGCTGGCTAAATTTCTCAGCCACGAGCTCAGCGAAGCGCCTAACGAAGGACTTTGGTGTTGGATGAAAGCCGAGACCAGCCCAACTCAGTTGATCATTATGCACGCTTAGTATCCACCCCTTCATATGGAACTATACGATCAACTTTTAGAGCATGTAGAGCAACCCTAGCCATAATGGCAGTTACCTTAGGATTCTGGTTATCAACATTTTTCTCGATCAGCATAGCTAGTCGCGCACGTATAGCAACAAAACGGCGTACCAAAACAAGCTGCTGCCTATTCAAATTTAATCTCTCCACAAGATATTTTCCAGCATTTTTTGAACAGATAACTTGCTGGTTCTCATCCAACGCCATGAACTCGCTAAAGTCACAAGTTGAAGGATCTGGGAAGCAACAAGATTCTAGCTTTTCATCAGGATCACCTGGCCAATGATGCCCTTTGAATGAGTTGCATATCGCACATGCATAAAAAAGATTGGCGATTGTATTTGCCAACTGAGGGAAATGTTTTTGTGGACGATAGTGCTCAACGTGAAAATTTCTCATGCCTCCAAAGTTGGCTTCATGAATCGCACAATAGGCGCACTGCTTACGACCCTCTCTACGAAGATCTTCTTTCCAGTCAGAATAGCTGCCTTCCGCAGGTTGTAGAGTACCCGATTTGTCAATCCGAAACCATTTCATTTCCCGGCCTCCGCAACTATGCTTTCGAGCTGAACACATAGCTCTTCGGCTCTGCCTACCCATTCATTCATAGATTGTTCGGCTTCAAACGAAAACTCGTTGTGCGTCTTTATTCGAAGACCTGCCAATTCGTCAAGATCTTCTTTGCTGGCATCACCATTGACCAGCTTTCTCGATATCTCATCTATACGAGCCAGCTCACGCATATTCCTTTCAGAAAAACGCTGACCTGCTCGAACCATCCGTGAGACATATTTCTTTCTTTGCTTTCTGAAGTCTGCGCGCTGAACTATCGCCTCTAATTGACTTGCAGATTCATCGGAATCATCGAAGTCATCAATCGAAGTGACGATGAACATGGGCAGATCTGGCACACGCGCTCTGAGAAACATTGCTACTGAATGTCCATCATAGTCAACTGCATTTGCGTCGTTGACATGGCCTTCTCCAAGTTTTTCATCAAGCACAAGCGTAACGACATCATGCTGTCGGAGCCACGCCGGATAGTCGTTTAAGTCCGGCAATGGTGCAATTCCCAAAACAGCCCATCCCACATCCATCTGCACGAGTTGCACTTGAATTGCACGAACCAAGCTAGTACGCATGCCCTCTCGATCATCTACAACCGCAATGACACTCATTGCACCACCTCACCTTATTGGAATTGCAATGATAAATTCTGCGCCACCAAGTGGCCCCTTAGGCACTACAGTTACGACTGCATTCAACTCATCTGAAACAGACTTAACGATCGACAAACCAAGGCCCGTCCCCCCTCCCTTTGACTCCGTCTTGGTCGAGAACAACGGACGCCAAATGTCGTTGAGGAACTCCTTGGATATTCCAGGGCCGCTGTCGGATACTGTTATCAGCATGCGGTCCGCCTGAGCATTAGGATCTGGGGAAACGGTTATTTTAACACTGCGTTTGAGCGTTTTTAGATTGGCAGCATAGTAGGCATTTGTTAGCAGATTGAGCACTAGCGCTTCGATGTCCATCTCAAATCCTCTAATTTCCAACCGACCTTCAAACTTAGAATCGAGGTCGATTCCAGATGCATTGAATAGAGGCTTAAGCTCTGCTACAACGTCTTTTATTAATTGAACAACTTCAAGCTTTTTCCTCCGCCGCTTGTCACGTTTTACCCTAGCAAGTGCAAATCTACCCCAAAGTTCGACCCGGGTCATAGCGCGGTCTGCTTTACGGATTTCATCAATGACATCGGCAATTGGACTGTTTAAATCCATTAGATCCAGCGCCACACCGCAAGAAAGCTTTGCTTGCTCAAGCGCCGACTCAGTTTCATGCCCGAAAACCGCAGCAGAGATTCCGACAGTAGCGAGCCCTCTATAGACTGTAGTTTGAGACGCAATCTCCTCAATATCCCTTTCCGCAGCACCCACCTTTTGCGAAAGCTCAGCTAACTTTTCAGAAGTACGAAGTAGAGACTTTTTGCCGGACTCCGTACTAGCTTTACTTGCCTTCGCGATCTCGCCCCGCGCACTTGTCAGCACCTCCTGAACTTCACTGACGAAGTTGGAAAGCTCGGTAGATTTTTCGTCCTTGGCCGCATTTTCTTTATCTCGGCTGAAACGCTTGTGATAAATCGCTTCCATCAGGTTTACGCAACCTCGCATTGCGCGGCGCAACTGCGAATAGGCTTCACCGTGAATCAATCCCTCACGTGCAGCAGAATCACTGAGCGCAGGATTGGTATCTCTGCCGATTAAGACAGATCCCACCAGCTGATTTGCCGCCATTCGAAAGTCCTGCCGACCAGCGCCTGCTGGATTTGCAGATTTTCTTGCGGCAAGACCTAACCAGTCGCCTTCCGGATGCGCCGGATCTCCGTAAGGCCGTACCCTAATGCTATCTCTGTATATTCTTATTCCTCCTTGTTGATCAAGGTAGTCGCGCAATTGCTTTAGTGAAAGATCGGCAGAAAGCCCAGCACTAGACCTAAGATAGAATGAAAGAGAAACCCCCACAGGACCGAGATGGTACGGACTCGGTTTTGGGCCTTGAGTCAACTTTGCCCAAGTGATTTTCTTTGCGACAGACGACAAACGTTTTACCCCGTTTCCAGTGCGGTTACGTGTAATTACTCGATACGTCAAACTACCTCTACTGTCGAATCTACCTTCAAATTGAAGCTTGGCTCCACCATCCAGTGCCGAATCGACTTTCGTAAACCGCTCCTTTTCATCGGCTTTAATCCAAATAGAAAATCCTTTAGTCGCACCCGGTGGCACTAAAGTCGAAAGTTCAGACTTCAGATCGTTAATGTCATTTTTTGTCCATAATTGGCGAAGCCCAGAAATTAGAATTTCTGTTCCTGCGTCAGTTCGCGATTTCTGAACCCCCACATTCAACGGAGAAATCTTCACCCGCTTTAGATCATCAATTTGAATTGAATTGATGTCTACGTTTTCGACGTCAAACTTATTCCAGTCGATGGAAATGCCGACCGCTGCTCGCGCAGATCGTTTGGTGCGAAGCTCAAGACGAGACCCCAAGCGGTCTGCGGACAAGCGGCCTATTCCTTTCTCACCAGTTTCCCTTCGACCACCTTTGCTAATTGGCTTGGATCGTTTCTCTGAATAACCCACACGGAGCCATTTATTGTCAATATCACTACTCGACATTCCAATGCCGTCGTCCGCAATTCGAATAATTCCCGTTGCAGACTCGCAATCCCGCAGCTCTATCTCCACGTGTTTAGCGTCAGCGTCATAGCTATTTTTTACCAGTTCGACCAGCGCTGTTGTGTGATCCTTAATGCTTTCACGACCCAGGCTCAGCAAAGCCCTAGCATCTACTCTGAAAGCGCGCTTCTTTGTTGCGTTCAAAGGCAGTCTCTCCGATCGGTATTAGCACGTAGGCTGGATCGACCCAGCGATTTGAAGATGCTGGGTCTGATGACCCAGCCTACAACGCCGCAACCTATTCCGCTATGAAGACGTCAGTGGATGTAAGCGGATACGCCTGAAGCTGGATCCCGGCGTTCGCCGGGATGACGGCAAGGGAAAGCTGGCATCGGCGAAAAGGATCGGCGGCGCTTCGCTCGGTTCGCACATCTCACTGCCCCCACCCCAACCCTCCCCCGCATGCGGGGGAGGGAGCGGAGCGGCATTCCTCGGTCGCTGATGATTCGCGACGTTCTTAACCTGATGACACCTCTCCCCTCCGTCGAACGTACGCATTCAATGGCCATGCCCCTCCTCACCCTCGCCCATCCGCCCAGCCTGCCGATAAACCTCATATTCCGCCCGATTCAACGCAAAGCCTTCCAGCGCGAAGATCGCGCGATTCCGCTCTTCGGCGCCGGTCTTCGGGTCGGAGGCGATGGCCAGCAGCATGTCCTTCAGGCGATCGGAGCGAACGCGCTCCGCTGAGATGCCGCCGATCGCGGCCTGGCGCACGCGCGGGTCGGGGTCCAGCATGGCGCTGTGCAGCGTGTTCTCCAGATCGCCGCCGCGATCCCACTGCGACGACTGCAGGATGCTCGCGGCGCGCACCTCGGGGTCGGGATGTTCGCGCAGGCGGGCGAGTTGGGCGACGAGGGGCGCGGCGTCTTCGGTTGCGACCATGGTCGGCGACAGCATGTCCACCAGCTTGGTGAGCATGGCCGGATCCTGTTCCTGGTCGATCTGACCCACCAGGAAGCCGCGCACCTTCGCATCGTCCAGCGGGAAGGCCTTGAGCAGTTCCAGCCCTTCCTGCCGGGCGGCCGCGTCGCGGCTCGCGGCCAGCGCGAGGGCGAAGGCCTTCACTTCCTCGTTGGGGTTGGCCTGCAGGATCGCCAGCAGCGCGCCGCGCTTGTCGAGTTCCGTCTCCGCGGCGTAGCGGCGCATCAGCTCGCGCAGATAGGCGTCGCTTGTGCGGGTGCGTCGATGCTGCGCGTGGCCCGCGGCTGCGGTCGATCGCGAGATGTCGTGACCGGTGGCATCCGGAGGCATCGCAGTGCCTGCGGCAGGCCCTGCTTCGCCGTCATCACGGCCCAGCATCGCCCATGCACCGATGATCGCCACGAGCGCAACGGCGGCGAGCAGCGGGAAGCGGAATGAGCGCATGGGCATCCGGTGAGTGTCCTGCCGACGGGTTCGGTGCGATGTCGACACCGGATGGCCTTTGCCGCCATCCGGTATCGAACATCATCGCGCCGCGATCAACAATCCGGCGCGACCCGGCCGTCCGACCCGGTGTAGGTGTAGGCATCCGGAATATAGCGGCCGCTGCCGATGCGGTTCCAGAGCGTGCTGGTGCCGTAGGTGCCGGTGATCGACTGCCCGCGGATCTGGCAATAGATGGTCACCGCGCTGCCGTTCGCCAGCGAGCCCACGATCGAATTGTTGGTGCTGGGGCCGGAACGCACATTCAGATTGATGCCGCTGGTGCGCACCGTGCCGCTGGCTGCACCGCCGCCGCCCGAGCAATTGCGGCTGGTGTAGTTCTGCTTGGCGTAGTACGGGATGGCGTTGCCGTTCCAGACGATCTTGCGCACCGAACCGCTGTAGCGCTGTTCGTAGTGCAGGTGCACGCCGATGCTGGCCGTGGCGCTGGTGTTGCCGACGGTGCCGATCCGCTGGCCCTTGCTGACCGTCGCGCCGCGCGACACCGAGCGCGACTGCAGATGCGCGTACAGCGTTTCCCAACCGCCGCCGTGGCTGATGATGATGTAGTTGCCGTAACCGCTGGTGGTGGAATACGCCGACGTGGTGACCGTGCCGCCCGCCGAGGCCACGACGATATCGCCCAGGTCGTCGGCGCGGTTGAGGTCAACGGCGTACAGCGGGTTGTGTCCGCTCCAGGTGGAACCGGTCCATACCTGGTTGCACGGGAACGGCATCTGGAAATCGGGTGCGGCCTGCGCCGTGTGCGCGGCCGCGGCCAGCAGGAAGAACACGGCGCAGCCAAGCTTCGTTCTGGAACGGATACTCATTCGATCGCCTCCATTGCGTTGTCGGTCCGCGGATACGGACCTGTTGTGTCGTGTCCATGACGCACCGACCGGCAAGGCCCCGCGATGCGTCTCCGCACCGCTGCGCATCCATCGAGGTGTTGCGGGAAAGACGGCGACGCACCGTTCGCATCGTCGTGACCGCAGATGCGATGCGTGGTGCCGTGACCGGAGCCCCCCTCGAGCCGCGTCGCGACGTCGGCAGGATCCGTGGATCCGCACGACGAGCCGTTATGCCGGTATCGGCCGGAATAGTCAATCGACGTTGCGAGGGGCGGCGACTCGCCGATCGCGCGCTTGCGGCATCGTGCGGTCGTCGCCTTGCGGATCGTCGACAAGCGTCGACTGCGCGGACGCGAAGGCCAGGCTTAAGCCGACCTATCCGTGCATTTTGCGACCGCGCCCATGCAGCGGAAAACGGTGGCAGGATCGCCTTCGATGGCCGACATCCCTGCTGCACTGCGACTTGATGCACTGCAACTGGATGCACTGCAGAGATCGCGCGGTCATCGCCTTCTTCGTCGCAACGAGGTCCCCCATGAAAAAGATCGTCCTCTCCGTTCTGCTGCTTCCGCTCGGTTTCTCCCCGCTTGCGCATGCCGCCTGCGGCGGAACGCAGGTGAACATCCCGCCCGTGCTGGGAATCGACAACAACCGCGAATACGGCCGGATCTGGATGAACTACAACCGCGACAACGACACGTACTGCACCACGATGACGTTGCGCGGCCCACGCGAGAACAAGCCGACGCTCGGCCGCCTCAATCACTACGTCTGCGCGGCGGGGCTCAATGCCAGCGGCAACTGCGCGGGCGCCATCACCCGCGCGTCGCAGGAGGCCTACACGCGCAGCAGCTACCAGTTCGGCCCGATCCGGGTCGGCGGAAACAACGGCTGCGTGAAGGCGACAGGCACGTTGAGCTTCCAGATTCCCGGCGGCGCAACGCGCTCCGCGTTCGGCCAGACGCCGTGGAAATGCTTCCGGCCCTGACATGCGGCGCGGGGCGGGTTCAGGCCCGCCTTGCCGGAGGCCCCGGTTTTTCACGACATGACAGGCGTATATAGTGACGCATCCCCCGTTTCGAGGTTGAGCCATGGCCGGCGAGTTCTACATCCGTGATCCTTTGTTACCGGGCATGTGCGGCGAGGACGTGCGGCTTTTCCAGGAAGGCCTGCGGGCGTCCGGCTTCGACTCCGTACCCGAAAACGGTGTCTTCGGCCCCGAAACCAGTGCGGCGTGGAAAGAAATTTTCATCGCCGCCCGCCTGGACGACTTCGATCATGGCCGTGCATACGATCCGACCCAGAGTGAGCAGGCGTTTTTACGCGAGCAATTCCCCAACGACGACGATCACGAACGGGGCGTGCGCGCCTACTCTCCCGAGAAGTTTTCAAGTCGTGAGGAATACGAGAGTTTTCTGCGCTCCGAACCAAGTCCGATCCCTCCGGGCGTGTCGAGCTTCTCGTGGGGTGAAGTGCACTCCCATGGCTTCAACCGCCAGTTGGAAACAGGCATGGCGCCTTCGCAGGAGTGGAACGATTGGACGGAGGACTTGCGTAGACTGACTCCGGGAGACTCGTTCCGCGACACCGACGTGCCGCCCTCCGGCAGTGAGATGTGTCTGGTCGCCAACGCCGGCGAGTCGCTCGCTCCGCGCGAGCTTGCGGATCACCCGCTGTATGAAACGCTGCGCGCGAAGGTGCCGCCGGAGATCGGCGATCTGCAGGTCTCCGAGTTGACCCTTCGCGCATTGAAGGACGGCATCACCGGACCCGACCGTCTGGGAGACGTCGTCGTGACCGACAGGCGCGTATTTGCCGAAGGCACCACGCCGGGTTTTCGGGGCGTGATCGATTTGACCGATCCACCGATGACGCAGAACGAACTGCGGTCGGCCATGAGCGAACTCTCGCTCGCGAATGCGACGCCCACGCAGGATGCGACGCAGGCCCGCGGCATCGCAAGAGCCTGAACTCCGCTAAATAAAACCGGGGTCAGCAGCGCACGCTGCCCCCGGTCTTCTCGTACCCGTCAGTACGCGCCCATGAAGTCCTTCTTGCCGATCTCCACGCCGTTGTGGCGCAGCAGGTCGTACGCCGTGGTGACGTGGAAGAAGAACTGCGGCAGCCCGTACGACAGCAGATAGGCCTGGCCGCCGATGCTGCGTTGCTTCGGCGTGCCGGGGCGCAACAGGATCTCGCGCGCCTCGCTGTCTTCGAATCGCGTCGCATCCAATCCACCGATGAACGCCAATGTCTCAGCGATCCGCTGCTGCAGATCGGCGAACGTCTGGTCGCCGATCTCGTAGGCCGGCACATCCGCGCCCGCAAGCCGCGCCGACACGCTGGTGGCGAAATCGCAGGCGATCTGCACCTGCCGCGCCAACGGGAACATGTCGGGGAACAGTCGCGCTTGCAGCAGCGCCGCGGGTTCGATCTTGCGTTCGGCTGCGTGGGTTTCGGCCTTGGCCAGGACGCCGGCAAGCGCAGCGAGTATCTGCTGGAACACGGGAACGGACGCGGTGTGCATCGAGAGGGACATGAGGGATTCCGGAGAGTGACGGGTTGAATTCCTGCATCATATCGCGGCAATTCCCGATCGCCCCGGGGCGCCGTATCGATGACCCTCATGCGCCGTATCGAGGACCCGCCATGGTCCGCCTGCCCTGCCTCGACCTCACCTCTCTTCCGTTTTCCCCGACAATGACCGCTCGGCACGACCGGTGCCGCGCCCGATCATGCAACGGACATCACACACATGCGGACCTTCGTACTCAGAGCACGTGCGGCACCCACCGACAGCCAGACGCTGTGGGCGTCGGTCGGCAAGGATGCGCACACCGAGATCCTCGCGCATACGCTGATGAACGCGATCTTCGTCGCCCAGTCGCACCGCCCGGATGTCGTCGTCTATCTGGTCCTGGAAAGCACCCGGGATTTTTCCCGCACGATCCGCTTCGACATCAATGCGATGCATGAGATCGGCGGCTTCGACGAGCGCTCCCTGCTGGCCAAGGTGGCCAAGGCGCTCGACGCTTCGCGTGGGATGGCCAAGGAAGAGACCCGCCCGGTGGAATCGGGCGTCATCGTGCAGACGCTGAGTTTCGAAAAACTCGTGCAGACGCTGGCCGAAGACCATCAGCTTTTCCTGATGGATCGCAAAGGCACGCCGATCGGCGAACAGGCCTTCGCCGACAAACCCTGCTTCCTGCTCACCGACCATATCCCGATGCCGAAGAAGGTCATCCCCGGCCTCGAACGCATGGGCGCGAAGAAGATCTCGCTGGGGCCGACCATGCTCTTCGCATCGCAATGCGTGGTGCTGATCCACCACGCACTGGACCAGGGACCGCGCCAGCCGATGGTCGAGCGCTGAGCGGGATTCCGGATGAGACAGGCTCTGAGGTTTCCCTACGTTTAGTGTTGAATCGGTTCGCATGGCGGAACCGCCGAAGGCGATTCCGCCATGGCGATGCGTCCGTGTCCGCGAAACGCCATCGGAGCCGTGATTCCGCAACGGTGGAATCCGCTTCGCGGGTTCCACCCTACGAATACGTCTTGCGGCCTTGAGGCACCGGCCCGCCTTCGCCGGATATCGAACATAACCCGAGAAACTCAGGCTATCGAGGGCCGCTTTCGGGCTTCGAGCGGACGCGACGCGGCCGCAGCCGCTAGGCAAAGAGCGGGCTTCAACAAGCGCGCCTGACGGGGCATGTCCGGCAGGTCAGCTGATGAGCTGCAAGGCTTGACATTCCGAAAGTGTATTGTTGTAGTAATACACATGGACGGAGTCGACTTCCACATTCAGCCCAGCGCCCCCGAGCCGATCTATCGCCAGATCGTCGAGCAGGTGCGCCGGCTGGTGGCCGGCGGCCAGCTGGCACCCGGCGCCGTGCTGCCGTCCGTGCGCGATGTCGCGGCCACCCATGCGATCAACCCGATGACCGTGTCCAAGGCCTACAGCCTGCTGGAGACCGAAGGCGTGCTCGAACGGTTGCGCGGCAAGGGCATGGCGGTGGCTGCAGGCCCGGCCGCGGCGGCGGAAGACGCTCGCTGGGCCCTGATCGCCCCCGCGTTGGCGGCGGTCGCGCGTCAGGCGCGCGAACTCGAACTTGCACCGGGCGAAGTCATCGCCCGGCTCATGCGGACCATGGAGGACACAACCGAATGAAACGCGCTGACGCCGAACAGGCCATCCACGAACGGACCATCGCCATCGCAGACAACCAGGCGTCCGTGACCATCACCGGACTCGCCAAACGCTACGGAACACGCGACGTGTTCCGGGACGTGTCGTTGCGCCTCGAACCGGGTCAGGTCCTCGGCCTGCTCGGTCGCAATGGCGCCGGCAAGAGCACGCTGATCCGGTGCATGCTCGGGCTCGAAGCGCCGGATGCAGGCACCTGCAGTCTGTTCGGCGCGCCGTCGCAGCGGCTTCCTGACCGCGTCAAGATGCGTGTCGCCTACGTACCGCAGCGCACCGAAGCATTCCTCTGGCTGGATGTCGTCGAGTTCTTCACATTGATGTCCCGGTTCTACCCACGCTGGGACGGAAACTACGTCCAGGCCGCCCTCGCGGAGCAGGGTTTCAACCCATACGACAGATTGCGCAATCTGTCGCCCGGACAGCGCCAACAGTTGTTCATCATCCGTGCCCTGGCCGCGAAACCGGATCTGTTGGTGCTGGATGAACCGGCGGCTTCGCTCGATCCTGTAGCCAGGCGGGCGCTCATGCGCGAGGTCGTTTCGCGTGCGGGAGAACAGGAGTGCGCAGTCCTGTTGTCTACCCATATCGTCTCGGATCTGGAACGGGTCGCTTCGCATGTCGCCCTGCTGCATGCGGGAGGCCTACTGCTCCACGACGAGATCGACGTGATCAAGGAGGAATGCGCACGTGCGTATCTTCCTGTCGGGATCGCGGCCAGCGACCTGGAACATATTCCCGGGCTGATCGCCAAACGACGGACGACGAACGGCTGGACGGTCGTCTTCAGACGCGGATCGAGGGACGCGTGGCCCGAGGCTCTGCATGCACAGGCCGGAAACGGGGAAGCGTTGGGTCTGGAGGACTTGTTCATCGAGGTGACAGCATGACCGCCATCGGGACCCGGCTGGAGGGTGCAGCGGGCGTCCTCTCGGGCATGCGTGTACTGCTGTTTCCCCGCCGCAGCATCGGCATCGTGATCGCAGTCCTCTTGCCGTTGATGTACCTGAATTTCCTGGAAGCAAATCAATCGTGGAGCGTGATCGTTTTCATGCTGTGGTGGTGGTGGCTTCGCGACTTGGCGAGGTTGCAATGCGACGGACAGGCTGCATTCCTGTCGGGTCTGGGCCGAAAGGTGGGTTACGCGTGGTCGCTTGCGTTCATCACTGTCATTGCCTGTCTGGTGCTCGACGCGTGGTCGCCTGACGGAATCCACTGGCAGGACGTCAATCAGACAGCCTTCTGGCTTGGGGTGTTCACCGTGGTTCTACTCTGTACCCCGCGCGCAGTAGCGACAACAGTTTGCGTGCTCTTCTTCGCTTTGATCGCTGCCATGTTCCTGCGCAGGGAGATGGACATCGACCCGGGGGTGTGGATACTTGGAGGCGATGCCGGGGTTCCGGGCACCGTGTGGCTTTTGCTCACATTGGCTCTGATGACGCTGGCCTGGAGGCTGTGGAAACGAATGCTGGCTCTGCGTTGGGAGAGTGGCATGTCGGGTGCATATCCGCTGATCCTGATCCTGTTCCCCTCGAGCAGCGTCGACGAGGAAACCACGCGCGAAACAAACTGGTATGCACGATTGCATGCCTTACGCTTCGGAGTGCGGATTAAAGCGAGACATGCGCTGCGTGCGGTCTACAGCCTGGGCCTGCTCGCATTCTGGATGGCGGACCCGAGCCGCAACATACATATTTTATTAACCCTGGCCTTACTGCCGGACTTTGTCCTCAAGGCAATTTCGCTGATCAGGCTGAAGCAGGTATTGCCCGATGATGGGCCCACATCCGAGCTTCTGGCCACGCTGCCCGCTTCAGCGTCGCCCAGCGATTGGCGGAAGCTTGCATTGAAAATAGACCTCTCCTCCATGGTGTTGATCATGGTTTTCTTCGCGATATTCGCCGTGCTCTGGCTGAGGCCCTATATCTTGGACCTGCTGCAGTCGTAACTCCTTGCTTTTCTTACCGCAGCGTGCCGACCGCGCCATAAAAAACGCCCGGCGACGTGCCCGGCATTCCGTTGCCCATCGCGCTGCAAATCACGAGTGCCGGATGATCCCGTCCGCAAACTCGCTGCATTTCACTTCGGTGGCGCCGTCCATCAGGCGGCCGAAGTCGTAGGAGACGTACGTACTGCCGATCGCGCAAGTAGATCGGGACACCCACAATGTCATCTCTCGAGCCATCGGGTCGATTCGCTTTCGCCCGCACCACGGTCGCAATGGTGACTGACATGTGTAGTAGCATGCCCGCCGGGGAGTTTTCGGAGTCGGCGAATGGATGCGGCAGGTAGGAAACTGGCGGTCGGCTGGGTGCCGATCCTGTTATGGCTGTACGGCGGGATCGTGGTCTTTTCGGGGATCATGCGACTAGCGATCACCGGGCAAGCCTTGACCACGGGTCAGCCGGTCGACGACCCGGTCTTCATGGTCTATGTGCACCAGCCGTGGTTGCCGGCGATCCACATCCTGGCGGGCACGGTATTCATGCTGCTGGGGCCGCTGCAATTCATCCCATCGATCCGTCGCTACTGGCCGAAGATGCATCGGGTGACGGGGCGCGTCTTCCTCGTCTGCGGGTTGATCGCCGCAGCGACCGGGCTGGGAGTGGAGTTCACGTTTCCGCTGCGCGGCGGCTACGTCAAACGTGCGGCGATGGTGCTGTTTTCGCTGGCGATGCTCGTTGCCCTGGCGCTCGCGTGGCGAGCGGCGATACGGCGGCGGATCGATCTGCATCGCGCCTGGGTGGTCCGCGCTTACGCGATCGGCCTGGCGTTATCCACGACGCGCCTGTATTTCATTCCCGCTTACCTGATGTACGGCAACCCCAGCCAGTTCGAAGCGGCGACGGTGACCTGGGCCGGGTTCTGTATCAACTGCCTCGTGGCCGAATGGATCGTTCGGCGTTCGCGCCGAACGCAGAGAGAAAAACCGGAAAAAACGGGTTCGGAACCGGTGCCGGTCGGTTGAGCCGTTTCTGCCGTCCGTAGAGCGGCCTTCAGGCCGCTGAAGCTTTTGCCGCGCGCGATCGGCGGCCTGAAGGCCGCTCTACAAAAGCGGAATCGCACGAATACAAAAAGCCAGTCTGGCATCAGGTTCACAGGCGCTGCTTGCGGGCGCATCGCAACCTGCCCGCAAGCAGCGACCCGACCGCATTCAACAACCGTAGAAACTACACAGCGGAACGAAATTGGCGGAACTGAAACGCGGCCCGACGAAGGTCGTGCCGAACCCGCCGGGGTACGGACCACTGGTCACGCCGGTCACGAAATTGTGCGCGCTGCTGCTCGAATACGGGTGATAACGCAGCAACCAGCCGCCGCCGCTGCTGCCGAAGGTCATGTCGCAGCCCTTGGCCAGGACATCCAACCCGCCGCTGAAGCTCTCCGCCGTGCAGATATGGGTGTATTGCGTGCTCAGATTGCTGGCATATCCGACCGAGTGCAGGTTCATGATGTAAGGCTGATTCCATGTGCGGCCCAGCCAGCCGACATAACTGGTGACCGGGATTCCGGTGCTCAGATTGTTGCTCAGCCGGATCATGCCGACGTCCCATGGACGTCCACCGATCGTGATCCAGTTGGTCATGACGGCGGCCGACTGCCAGCCGTAGACGCCGTAGGGCGCCACACCGAAGCGATCCGCCGGCACGAAACGGAAGTTGCGATGCCAACCCTGCCCGCGGGTGTACAGACAGTGGGCCGCAGTGACCAGGATGTTGCGCTGGCTGATGACATTGGCGGTGCAGTAGCTGTTGCCGCCGCCGGGCGTGGTGAAATACAGCTTGCCGATCTTGTTCCAGGGCGAGAACTGCCACATCTGGGCGTTGATGTTGCCGGAGTAGCGGGTGAATACGCCGGCCGTTCCCAAGGGGACGAACTGCTTGTTGTTCAGGGTGTCGACGCTGACCTCGCCATTCTCGATCATCCGATCCATCGCCTCCATCTCAGCCCAGGCACCGGGGAATGCGGCTTTCGCCCGCGCGTTGGCGCGCGCGCCCGCTGCGCCGCCTGCTGCGGTGCCGGGCGCGGCTTTCCTGCCGGCAGCGTCGCTGCCGGGCGCCTTCACGGCGCTGCGGGCATCGTCCTCGACCCAGCGCAATGGCGTCACCAGCTCGCGTTGCTCGGGCTTCTCGAACGGGTCGGGCCCCTCGTCCGCCGGCACTTCGATGTTTTTGATGTCCGGGCTCGGCTGAGTCTGTGCGACTGCGGTCAACGAAGCGAACAGGAAGGGAAGAGCCAGCATGCCCAGCCAGTGACGGCCATGCGGCGGTCGGCGCAAACGTAACGTATTCATGATCTACGACTCCTTGTCTGTAGTTTCGGAATTGACGTTCGGATGGATGTTCGCCGAGCAGGGCGCAATCCGCGCCCTGTGACGAAACCACGTGTCGCCGCAAAGTCGGGCCGCCTGTTCCAATCGAATACACGTGCAAGCTGGAGGGTTCGTGCCGACCGGGCTGCGTCATGTGGCCGTTCGATTCTATTCCTCGAATTTGGCCGGTCACAATGCTCGTGCATATTTTTGCGACGAACAGAACCGGACGGAATCCCGAAAAAAACGACGTTCGAGCTTTCTGCAAAACAGGCCGGATGGCGTTGAACGCATTGATGGCGATCAGCGTTGCCTATCAACTGCCTTACCATGCGAGCGGCTCACGATAGACGCGGTTTATGCTGTTTCGGAAACACGCGCCCGTCAATCTCACGAGTCTGGTGGCTTCCTGGGTCTGCTGCGGCTGCTCGGATCATCAGGTGCAATAGCTGATCTCAATGGGGGTGGCTCACTCTGCCCCGTGTTTTTTAAAATTCACCCGCCTTACGGGTTACGACAGCGTATGAGCCTTACGGCCTTCCTTCAGCGGCGTGCGAAGTAGGCCTGGAAGCGTTCGCCTGTGCATTCGGCGGGAATGGGCTGCGCCAGCAGCGCGTCCGGGACATCGCGCACCGTGCCGCCGCCGAACGCCGATGGAACGTTGAACTTCAGAGACTGCTTCGACAGCGTATCCACGATGCCCACGGCCCGCCCCTCTTCCATCGACAGTTCATACGATGCGGGCCAGATCGCCAGCATCGGCACGCGCCGCTTGCCGGACAGGATGTAGACGCATCCGTTGCGCACCGTGATAACGCCTTCGGCACGCACCGTGAGCCAGATGGCATCGGGATCGGGCTGGTACTTCACCAGGATCACCGCACGCCCAGCCGCATGCCCGGCCGTATGGCGGTCCGCAGGGCCAGAGGCGCATGCGCCCATGCCCATCCCCAGCATCATGACGAGCGCACCCGGTGTCTTCATTTCACTCTCCTGCCGTTGTCGTAAGGCGAGGCGCGGTGTGCGCCCCGCATGTCCCTACTGCGTCATTTCGATGGTTGGGGCCATCTGAGCGGGCCCCGTCGTTCCACCCGTCGCGGTGCACGTATTCGCATGCTGGACCGCGCTGGTGACGACGCCGTCAGCACCGGTGAGCGTCGTGCTGTACTCGAATGTTGCGCTTGGCGTCCCGCTCGGCGCCGTGCACCGGAAGTTGAACGTCAGCGCCGACGGCGTGTAGGGTGCGTAGGTGCCGATGTAGTTCGGGCAATTCCAGTTGGCGGGGCACGAGGTGTTGATCGTCCTGCGCGTGACGGGAAAACGCGGATGCCCTACGAAAGCGTATGCGCCTTACGGCCTTTAAGGCAGCGCATGCACCTTCTGGCCTTTCACTGTACGCGCAAGCAAATCATCTACGAACGAATGCAGCTTTAGTTCAGATACGTATTGTGCGAGCGCCCGCCCACTTAAATACCAAATACCTAAATCACGAGAGAATTTTTTAGCCGACTGGGTGAAATCTGAAGTTGTCCAATATGCGTATACTATTGGGCTAAGCGGAAAAATTTTTCCAGCTGAAGAAAGGTCGTGCTTTACTTTCATTGCGCCACCGACAAAAGCCCTAACATCGGTTTCCTTAACAGCATTCCCATCTGCAAAACGTTTTGCTTGGCCGATGACAGCAGCCCGGCAGGCTTGTGGCGTATTAATTCCGTCAGGAACAAAATCAAAATCGATTGCATAAAAGTCAACGCCATCATCATTTGATCTCTTTGTAACCTCGGCTTGAGCACCCAACTTCCTCAAAATTTCAGCACATACCTCCTCAAAATCAAAAGGATCTATTTGCCTTAATTTCGAAAGTAACTCTTTAGCCTTAAAATCCAAAAGTCGTATATAAGGAATTGACTCCGAGTCAATCTCGAAATCTGGCACTACCCCGTCCTGCTGATATGTTGCGATCTCTTCACGCAGATGCTCAGCCACGTAGAGGACATTTTGTGCAACGATATCAGCAACTTTTGTAACACCTTTTGCTCCTAACTTTTGATGGAGGATATGGGAACACGCATCATCAAGGCGGATCCAATCCACTCCGTTTAAAGAATTTCTCACCCAAAAAGCAATTACTTGAGACGAAGGAGACGTCATGTTTACGAGTCCGTGCTTAAAAGCTCTTTGTCGCGCAAAACCTGCTGAATCCTAAGCTCTAAGTCAGTCAAACTCTGCATAGTTGACTGATCCATTTTCCGTAGAACATCTGGCGTAAGAGCCTTTAATGCAGCCATAGCTGCGGTTATTTTTGGAAACCAATCTTCTGGATGGTCAACTTCATATCGCGCAAGCGCTCTAGACAGTGTTCCATCAGCACTTCTGAGTATAGATAGAGCATTATCATCTTCAATAATCAATGATAGATCACGAACCGATTTCGCCTCGGGAAGCTTTGCTTGCCCACCATCCTCTGCCCCTGGCACCATCCATCCATAGAACTCATGCAATTTCTCGCTTGCTGTAAATTCATCAGCCTCGTCAGACCATCCAAGCCAATTTTTTACGGATGGACGTTTGAAAACCTCTTCAAAGAAACTGTACATTCTTGGCTCTGCATGTTCGCCGAACTCTTCATCTCCTTTCATCTGCTCTAATGCCAAAAAACAACGGTAGGCACGGTTAGCCGCCAATGTAGAAAGGCCAAAACTTTGCGCGGTTTCTTGAGGAGATAACCCGCTCGCTCGAAGTGCATGCACTGCCTTTGCCTTTTGATACGGCCCCCACTCCTTCACACCAGAGACGTGGCGAAGCCCAGGAAGGATGAGTGCTGCCGAAAGTGGCGCCACATTGTCGTCAAGTAAAAGACATTCAATACTTGTGAAATTTTCCAACTGGCTATCGGCAAAGGTTTCTTTTCCAATTTCATGAAGATTAACCAGCCATTTCAAAGCAGTGACGCGACGATTTCCTTCAATTACAACAAATTTCTCAACTCCAGCTTGAGAATTACCTTTCCATTTCCGAACAACTATGCGATCCATAGGTAAGAAACCAAGAGTTTTGATGGTGTCACGCAACTCACTCACATCAAAACTTGCATGCCGCATTTTTTCAAAGGCGTTTGCCTGTACCTTTTCGTCTGCAAATCGGGATTCTGAAACCGGACTTAACTCCTCTCCCAATTCTGAAAATCGTGGATTGTTTGGATCTAAAAGTAAATTTTCCAAGCTCACTTGAACTGGAGCCAAAAGGCTGGGCAGATTAAAATTGGCCATGTCCACGCTCCTAATAAAAAAAATAGCACGTAAGCTGGGTCATCGACCCAGCATCTTCAAAGCGCTGGGTCGATGACCCAGCCTACTACGCTACAACCGATACACCCACCCCACTCGAGGCGGCTGACGCGCCGGCCATTTCGGACAAAGCGCCTCCACAGTCTCCATCAGATCGATCCAATCGCCAATCGGATCAGAACTCCGAGGCAAGGTGTTCTGCAAACCACCGTCAGCAACAAGCAGAATGGGGGCGCCGGTCTTGGGGTGTCGTTCAACGGCCATCCTTCAGCGCCTCCAGCAGATCTTCCCGATCGAAGAGTGCAAAGTAGCGCCGCACTTCGTCCATGTCGAGCTGACCGGCGTTGGCCTTGAACAGGGCGCGGAGGTCGTCCAGATCGCGGAGTCGCGTCGGGTCGTTGACATAGGCCTGCAGTTTGAAAGCGATGAGCCCTTCCGCACCGATGACGCGCAGGCGACCGAAGCCGGTCTGGCGCTCGTCCGCCTCGCTCAACAGCTTTCGGGCCGTAGGCCGGTGGGCATAGAGCACATCGAAGCCGTCTTCGCCGCGCAGATAGTTGGCGGCATCTTCGCTGCGATGGAGACAGCGATACCCGAGGCCGAGCAGGATGTCGTGCAGTCGGTCGGCGTCGTCGGCGTCGACCAGGAAATCGACATCGCGCGTCGCGCGCACGACGCCATGCGATGCCAACGCGAGCCCACCGATCAGCGCCGGCGCCGTTTTCAAACCGGCGAAGGCCACCAGCGCCTCCTTGATCTGACCGAGCAGGCTGGACATCGCTTACATATTCCTTCTGTACTCCCCGCCCACGTCATACAGCGCATGGCTGATCTGGCCGAGGGAATGGGTTTTGACCGCTTCCATCAGGGCGGTGAAGACGTTCTGGCGGTCGCGGGCGGTTTTCTGGAGGTAGGCGAGGCCGGGGCCGTCGCCAGAGCTCGCGGCTGAAGCCGCTCCTACAGAGAGCGGGTTGCGGAGGCGCTGGTAATTGGCGACGTTGTCGATCTGCTGGCCTTTCTCGCCTTCGGTCGAGCGGATGAGTTCGATCTCGGTGACGATATCGCCGCCGTGGTCCTTCGGCAGGAAGGTGTTGACGCCGATCAGCGGCAGACTGCCGTCGTGTTTCTTGTGCTCGTAGGTCATCGACTCTTCCTGGATCTTGCCGCGCTGGTACATGGTGTCCATGGCGCCGAGCACGCCGCCGCGCTCGCTGATGGCTTCGAATTCCTTGTAGACGGCTTCTTCGACGATATCGGTGAGCTTGTCGACGATGAAGCTGCCCTGCCAGGGGTTCTCGCAGAAGTTGAGGCCGAGTTCCTTGTTGATGATCATCTGGATCGCCACCGCGCGGCGCACCGATTCCTCGGTGGGCGTGGTGATGGCTTCGTCGTAGGCGTTGGTGTGCAGGCTGTTGCAGTTGTCGAAGAGTGCGTACAACGCCTGCAGCGTGGTGCGGATGTCGTTGAACTGGATTTCCTGCGCGTGCAGCGAACGGCCGGAGGTCTGGATGTGGTACTTCATCATCTGGCTGCGGGCGCTGGCGCCGTAGCGCTCGCGCATCGCTCTTGCCCAGATGCGGCGGGCGACGCGGCCGATGACGGTGTATTCCGGATCCATGCCGTTGCTGAAGAAGAACGACAGGTTGGGCGCGAAGTCGTCGATCTTCATGCCGCGGGCGAGGTAGTACTCGACGATCGTGAAGCCGTTGCTCAGGGTGAAGGCGAGCTGCGAGATCGGGTTCGCGCCGGCTTCGGCGATGTGGTAACCGCTGATCGACACCGAGTAGAAATTGCGGACGTTCTTGTCGACGAAATACTGCTGGATGTCGCCCATCATCCGCATCGCGAATTCGGTGCTGAAGATGCAGGTGTTCTGCGCCTGGTCTTCCTTGAGGATGTCGGCCTGCACCGTGCCGCGCACGCTGGCGAGGGTCTGCGCCTTGATCTTCGCGTAGGTCTCGGCATCGACCACCTGGTCGCCGGTCACGCCCAACAGGCCCAGGCCCAGACCGTCGTTGGTCTCGGGCAGTTCGCCGCTGTAGTCGGGACGCGTGCGGCCTTCGAAGAGTTTCTCGATGACGGCGTGCGCGGCGTCCCAGCGCGCCTGATCGGCGCGCAGGTATTTCTCGACCTGCTGGTCGATGGCGGTGTTCATGAACATCGCGAGGATGATCGGCGCCGGGCCGTTGATGGTCATCGAGACCGAGGTGCTGGGCGCGCACAGGTCGAAGCCGGAATACAGCTTCTTCATGTCGTCCAGGGTGGCGATGTTGACGCCGGAGTTGCCGATCTTGCCGTAGATATCGGGGCGGATCGCCGGGTCTTCGCCGTACAGGGTCACGCTGTCGAAGGCGGTGGACAGGCGCGCGGCGGGCTGGCCGACGCTGAGGTAATGGAAGCGGCGGTTGGTGCGCTCCGGCGTGCCCTCGCCCGCGAACATGCGGATGGGGTCTTCGCCGGTGCGGCGGTACGGATACACGCCGCCGGTGTACGGGTAATAGCCGGGCAGGTTTTCCTTCTGCAGGAACACCAGCAGCTCGCCCCAGCTCTTGTAGGTGGGCGCGGCGATCTTCGGGATCTTCTGGTACGACAGCGATTCGCGGTAGTTCTCGACCTTGATGGTCTTGTCGCGGACCTGGTATTCGGTGACTTCGTCGACGATGGATTTCAGCCGCATCGGCCATTCGCGCAGCAGCTTCAGGGCTTCGGACGACAGCGATTGGACGGCGTCGTTGTAGCGCTGGCGGAGGGTGAGGAGGGTGCGGTCGACGGCAGGAGCGGCTTTTGTAGGAGCGGCTTCAGCCGCGAGCTCTTGCTCCGCCGTGGTATTCGAGGAAGAGCTCGGGGCTGAAGCCCTTCCTACGAGAGCGTCGGCGGCGTAGAGATCGAGGGATTTCGGCAGCGCCTCGTCGCCCAGATCGTGCAAAGACTGCCAATACGACTGCGCGCGGTCGGCGATCTCGGCCTGGGTTTCGATCTGGCGGTTGATGCCGCGGCCCTGCTCGGCGATCTCGGCGAGATAGCGCACGCGGCTGCCGGGAATCAGCACGGTGGCGCGCGGCTCTTTCAGCGAGGTGTCGAGGTCCGGCTGGAAATCGCAGCGTTTCGCCGGAGCGGATGTAGGAGCGGCTTCAGCCGCGAGCTTCTGCTCTGCCGTGAGATTCGAGGAAGAGCTCGGGGCTGAAGCCCCTCCTACAGAAGCCACCACGGATGCGTTTCCGCCGACGCCGAGCTTCTCGCGCATCAACCGGCACAGATTCGCGAACATCCAGCTGATGCCGGGGTCGTTGAACTGCGAGGCGATGGTCGGATAGACCGGCACATCTTCGTCGGGCGTCTGGAATGCGACGCGGTTGCGCTTCCACTGCTTGCGGATGTCGCGCAGCGCGTCTTCGGCGCCGCGCTTGTCGAACTTGTTCAGCACCACCAGTTCGGCGTAATCGAGCATGTCGATCTTTTCGAGCTGGCTGGGCGCGCCGAAATCGCTGGTCATCACGTACATCGGGAAATCGACGAGGTCGACGATCTCCGAATCGCTCTGGCCGATGCCGGCGGTTTCGACGATGACCAGGTCGTAGCCGAGCGACTTCAGGAAGCCGATGCAGTCCTTCAGCACCACGTTGGTGGCGGCGTGCTGGCGGCGGGTGGCCATCGAGCGCATGAACACGCGTTTGCTGCGCAGCGAATTCATGCGGATGCGATCGCCGAGCAGCGCGCCGCCGGTGCGGCGACGGGTGGGGTCGACCGACACCACGGCGATGCGCATCTCAGGGAAATTGGCGAGGAAGCGGTTGAGCAGTTCATCGGTGACCGAGGACTTGCCGGCGCCGCCGGTGCCGGTGATGCCGACCACCGGGGTGCGGCCGCCGGCCAACTGCCATTCCTTGCGCAGATGCGCAAGTTCGGATTCGTCCAGCGCGCCTTCCTCGATGGCGCTGAGCATGCGGCCGATGGTGATTTCGTCGGAGTCGCCCTCGCTGGCGATGTCGATGCGATGCGGCTTTTCCACCGGCAGGCGCGCGGCGCCGGCGCGGCGCACCACGTCCTCGATCATCGCGACCAGGCCCATGTGCATGCCGTCGTTCGGGTGATAGATGCGTTCGACGCCGTAGGCCTGCAGTTCGCGGATCTCTTCCGGGGTGATGGTGCCGCCGCCGCCGCCGAAGACCCGGATATGCGAAGCGCCGCGTTCCTTCAGCATGTCGACCATGTACTTGAAGTATTCGACGTGGCCGCCCTGGTAGCTGGACAGCGCGATGGCGTCGGCGTCTTCCTGCAGCGCGGCGCGGACCACGTCCTCGACGCTGCGGTTGTGGCCGAGGTGGATGACTTCGGCGCCCTGCGCCTGGATCAGCCGGCGCATGATGTTGATGGCGGCGTCGTGGCCGTCGAACAGGCTGGCGGCGGTGACGAACCGCAGCGGAGAGTGCTCGTTCTGTGCCGAAGACGTGATCTGGTCGAGGGCGGGTGCGGCTGGCGTGCTCATGGCGCGCTCCGTGCGGAAACGGGGATTCGCGCATTCTAGCCTGCGCGCCCTGCCCGCCCCAGCCGTATGGTCCCGCGCGGACGGTCTCGCCTTGCCTGTCCGGCGTCCGGGCGGGGATACTCCGCCGCATGGGGAACAACACACCGATACGTTCGACGACACCGGCTTCGCGTTTCTGGCGGATCGTGCGCTGGGGCGCGTTTTCGCTCGCGATGCTGATCGGCACCGGCCTGCTGCTGGCCAATCACTTCACGCCGCCGGCGAACGGCGCGCCAAGCGCGGCATTGCCGGTGCAGGCCGACGCGACCGAGCTGGACCGCGAACTCGCGCCGCTTCTGGCCGCGTATCCCGGCAAGACCGGGGCGCTGCTGGTGACCGACGGCGTGGAAGCGTTCGCGGCGCGCGCGCTGTCGGCGCAGAAGGCCGGGCGCAGCCTGGATCTGCAGTACTACATCTGGCACGACGATCTGACCGGCCGCCTGCTGGGCCGCGAAGCCTGGCAGGCCGCCGAGCGCGGCGTGCGCGTGCGCATGCTGCTGGACGACATGAACGCCGAGGGCATGGACTCGAAGCTGCTGTTGCTGGACAGCCATCCGAACATCGAGCTGCGGCTGTACAACCCGTTCCGCAACCGCAGCGGCCCGGCGCGGATCATCGAACTCATCCAGCGGATCTTCAGCGTCAATCACCGCATGCACAACAAGGCGTGGATCGCCGACGGCCGGGTGGCGGTGGTGGGCGGCCGCAACATCGGCGTCGAATATTTCGGCGCCGGCGACGAGGTGAATTTCCGCGATCTGGACGTGGTGCTGTTCGGGCCGGCGGTGGAAGAAACCAGCGCGATGTTCGACCGCTACTGGAACAGCGAGGCGGCGGTGCCGCTGAAGGGGCTGGCGCGCGCGCCGGCCGGGGCGTTCGACGAACTGGGCGAAGCCATCGAAGCCGAAGCCGCCAGCCCGGCGGCGCGGCGCTATCTGCAGCGGGTCGAGTCGTCGCCGCGCGTGCAGGATTACGCGGGCAAGCGGCTGGAACCGTTCTGGAGCGACCGCATCCATCTGGTCGCGGACCCGCCGCTGAAGTGGGAGGACGACAGCCGCGACGAATGGCTGGTGCATGCCATCGCGAAGGATCTGTCCACCGCGAAGCGCAAGGCGCTGTTGATCTCGCCGTATTTCGTGCCCGGCCCCGAGGTGACCGCGGACATGACCGCGCTGGTCGGCAAGGGCGTCACCGTGGGCATCGTCACCAACTCGCTGGCGGCGAACGATGTCGCCGCTGTGTACGGCGCGTACCGGCCGTATCGCGACACCCTGATCGGCGGCGGCGTGCACGTGTACGAACTGCGCGCGCAGGGACATCCCGGCAGCAGCCTGTTCGGCAGCAGCGGCGCCAGCCTGCACACCAAGGCCTACAGCGTGGACGACACGCGCGGTTTCATCGGTTCGTTCAATCTCGATGCGCGTTCGGCGTATCTCAACACCGAGATGGGCGTGATGTTCGACGACGCCGCGCTGGCGAAAGCGGTGCGCGATGAATATCTGCGCCTGTCGGCGCCGGATCTGAGCTATTGGATGCACCTGGACAAAGGCGGCAAACCGCGCTGGCTGGATCGCGTGCCGCAGCCGCCGTCGCTGCACTCGAAGGAGCCCGACACCACCGGCTGGCAGCGTTTCAGCGCGCATGCGATTTCGTGGCTGCCGCTGGAGTCGCAGCTGTGAGCGCGCAACCTTCGCTCGCCGAACTGCAGACCGCGGCCGAAGCCGGGTCGGTCGACCATGCGTTCGCGCTGGCAAATGCGCTGGTGGCGGAACAGCGGATGGAAGAAGCGCACAACTGGCATCGACGCGCGGCCGAAGCCGGGCACGTCGGCGCGCAGCTCGAATACGCGCGGATGCGGCTGTACGGCATCGGCGGGGCTGCGGAACCGCGCGACGCCATCGCATGGTTCCAGCGTGCCGAGCAGGCCGGACATCCGGCGGCGAGCGATTTCCTGGTGCAGATCGCGCTGGGCGGGGCGGCGCTGCCGCGCGATGGCCGCATCAACGATCGGCTGCTTCGCGCGGTGCAGGCGGATTTCCCGCCTGCGCTGCTGGCCGCGGCGATCCATTTCGGCCGCAAGCCGCATCCCGAAGACCAGGCGCTGTGCATGCAGTTGCTGGAACGCGCCGCCGCGCGCGGCGACGCCATCGCCGCGGCGCTGATGGCCGAGCGTCTGGCCCACGGCGAAGGCTGCGAAGCCCAGCCCGACGTGGCCGCAGATCTGTGGACGCAGATCGAAGCGAACGGCTTCGCGCGGCTGCCCGCGTTCACGCTGCCTCCACCGGGCGCTGCGGCGCCGCCGCGCCAACTCGCGCTGGAAGACGCGCTGCAGCCGCCGCCGGCACGCGCAGTGTGCGAACGGCCGCGCGTGTCGGTGATCGACCGGCTGCTGTCCGCCGACGAATGCCGGCTGTTGATCGCCAGCGCGCGGCCGTACCTGAAACATTCGGCGACCATCGATCCGGCGACCGGACAAGCGCTGAAGATCGAGATCCGCACCAGCAGCGATACCAGCGTCGATCCGCTGCTGGAAACCAGCGCGCTGCGTCTGGTGCAACTGCGGATGGCGGCGGCGGCCGGCATCGACCTGCCGCATGCCGAACGCCTGACGGTGCTGCGTTACGCGCCCGGCGAGGAATATCGCCCGCACCGCGACTACGCGCCGCCCGGCGCGATCGAACGCGACCGGCCGCTGGCCGGGAACCGGCTGCGCACCATCTGCGTCTACCTCAACGCGGTGGAAGCCGGCGGCGCGACCGAATTTCCGGTGCCCGGCCTGCGCGTGGACCCGGTCCCGGGACGCGCGGTGATCTTCGACAACCTGCATCCCGATGGCCGCCCCGATCCGGATTCGCTGCACGCCGGCACGCCGGTGGAGGCCGGCGAGAAATGGCTGGCGACGCTGTGGATCCGCCAGGGACGTTACCGTCCGTGGTAACGATCGAGCCGGTGCAATGACGTTTGAATTCGATCGCTGTGCTTTCGTACGAGGGGCTTCAGCCCCGAGCTTCTGCCTGATGGGGTTTACGCTCTAGAGCTCGGGCCTGAAGGCCCTCCTACGAAAACGCGCTCAGCGCGCGGCTTTCAGCGGGTGATGACCTCGCGATGCATCGGCGCCAGGATCGCCAGCAGCTTGTTCTGCGCGCGGAACGGCACGCCGCGACGATTCATCGCGATCTGCAGGTCTTCGACCAGCGCATTGAAATCGGCCTTGTCGATCGCGAATGCGGCGTGCGTCTCTTTCATGTCGCGGCCGCTGTAGGCGCAGCCGCCGCCGAGGATGGCGCAGAACTGCTCCGCGAGCTGAAGTTTGACGCGGTCGTGGTCGACCTTCTCGAAGAACGGCCGCATGCGCGGGTCTTCGAGCAGGATGACCATGAAGTCGTCCATCAGCGCGGTCATGCCGGGCATGCCGCCGAACTGCTCGAACACGCCGGCGAGTTCCGGATGCGCGGGTGCGGGATCGGGCACGCCCGCTGCGCGCGGCGGGACAGGTGCGGAGGCCGCGTCCTGAGCCATCGCGTCCTGCGCGAATGCCGGCGACGCGTGGAAAACGATGCAAGCCGCGGCGAGCGGAAGCGCACGGAAAAGCATTGGAATACGCATATTCATCTCCGGAAGGGATATCAGAAGCCGACCTGCAGCGAGGCGTAGACGCCCCGCTGGCTGTCGCGGATGACGATGTTGCCGAGGTCGACATACGCGACCGTCAGCGACACGTGGCGATTCGGCGCCCAGGCGACGAACACATCCCAGGCATCGTCTTCGTCGGCGATGTCGAGGTTGTTCGGCTTGGTGCGGTATTCGGCGCCGATCGCGAGACGTCTATCGACCAGATAGGCGATCGACGTCTCGAACTGCGGCGAATAGCCGCTGTCGCGGTCGCCGCCGAAACCGAGGATGCCGAACTGGTTGGCCTCGGTGAACCGCACGGTCGCGTTCAGCAGCAGGCTCTTGTCCAGATAGAGTTTTGTGGCGCTGACGTACAGATCGGTGCCGCTGTCGTCTTCGGCGCCGATGGCGCGCACCAGTGCGCCGCGGTCGTTGCGCTTGTGCTGCGCGCCGACCGCGACCTGCGGCACCCAGCTGTCCTGCTCCAGCACGGCGTCGCCGAACAGTTTCACTTTCACGCCATAGGTGTCCTGGCGGATCGTGTAGCCCGCGCCCAGTCCCAGCGCGGCGCCGACCTGTTCGGTATCGAACGCCTGGCGCGACACGCTCAATTCGACGCGATCGCGGATGCCGATCATCGCGCCGTAGCTGGCGAGGTTGTAGTCGTCGACATCGACGCGGGTGTAGAACGCATTCGCGCCGAACTGGTTGTTTTCCCCGTAACCGCCGATCACCGCCCACGGCGTGAGGCCGCCACCGGCCGCGCCTTCGATCTGGGTCACGCCGGCGGTGAGCAGCAGTTTGCCGCCTATGGGCGGGTTCGCGGGCTCGACCGGCGCTTCGTCTTCGGGCGCCGTCTCCAGATCGGAGACGTCCTGCGCCCACACCTGGGATGCGCAGATCGAAAGCAGGCACGCGACAACGAGCGTGCGTGTACGCGGCAGCGGATGCCGGCTGTATCGCTGGAACATCTGGATGTCCTTCTGTGTTGGAACGATCGGTGCATCGCCGCGGTGCGCGATGCCATGGGATGACGCGGCCATCAGGGTTTCTGCGCCGAAACGACGCGTTCGCAGGCGCGATTGAAGGCTTCGGCGATGCGGCGGATCGTCTTGCCGCCCTTGAGCGGCGCCTTCACCCGGAAATCGCCGGAATCCGCGGAGTATTCGACCATCCGCGCCAGCGCGTCGGCCGGTGCGAGCAGGCGGAACCACAGCATCGCCAGCGCGACGGCCAACAGCAGCAGCGCCAGACCGACGCCGATGAAGAACGGCAGCCACGAGGCGCCGAAGACCGCCGAACCGCTGTCGTTCGGGATCACCGCCAGCAGGCGCGCGTCGGCATCGCCGAACAGCGGGGCGAGCGAAGCGCGATGGGCGACGCCGCCGATGTCGATCATCAGACGGCTGTCGGTCTTGCCGCCGGTATCGGCTTTGTTCCCGCGCAGCGCCTCGGTGAGCCGGACGGATTCCGCGGCGGGAAATGTCGACGCAGCGATGAGCGCACCATCCGCGGTCCGCATCAACACCGCGACATCGGCGGCGCCGACCTGGGCGATGGATTCCGCGAACGCCTGGTTGACCGGCATGCCGACCAGCAGATAGGCCTCGTTGGCGCCATAGACCGCAAGCGGCTGGATGGCGATGCCGAGCAGCCGCGTCCTGTCGACCAGCACCGCGGTACGCGCGGCCTGTGTCTCGCGTGCCGCAAGGAATGCGGGGAGATCGCCGAGGCTCTCGCGGCCGGCCAGCGGCTCGGTGATCGCCACGATGCGTCCGTCGGCGTCCAGCACGGCCGCCAGCGCGAGGCCGAGCTGGCTGCGGCGCTCTTCGAGCAGATCGACCACCGAGGCATAGTCCACTTCGGTGCCGGGCAATGAAGTCTCCAGAGACTGCACGATGTAGCCGGTCACCGCCTGATTGCTCGCGATCAACTGCGCGCGCACCGTGAGTTGATCGGTCTGCGCGCGCTCCACCAGCGTCTGCGCGGAGCGGATCGCGGCCAGATGATCCGCGGCCACTGCCTCGGACAGGCGGCGGTCGTGAAGGAAGGACAGCCCCAACGCCGTGGCCGCGGCGGCGATCAGGATGAGCGCGCTGAGCAGCGCGTAGCGTACGGAATTCCTCATGGTTCAGTGCGTCCCTGCGTGATGATCGCTGCGCGGTTTGGTGGCGACCAGTTTCTGTTTCTGTGCGGCCGCGTTCGGCGGCGAAATCTGGGTCGTGGCCGCCGCGGTGCGCGGATGCCAGTACACCAGCGTGCCCGGGCCCGGCGGCAGGCCGGTCAGTTCGAAACGACCGTTTTTGTCCGGACGCGTGTAATAAGGCGTTGCCATCACCACGACCGTCGCGCGCATCGTGTAATGCACGTTGCAGTTCACGGTGATCAGGCCCGGCTTGGTGAACACCTGCTGGCGACTCTGCCCGGGACCGTAATTGCCGAGGTCGAAGGTCGAGCCGGGGGTGCGCGAGAATACGTTGTGCAGCACGGTGTCGCGATTGGGAAACGCGACGGTGCTGCCGGCCGGCACCACCAGCAGCGCGGGCGAAAATCCCTTGCTGTGGGTGCGGATGGTGAAGTAGCCGGGCTTCGGCTTGGGATTGCCGGCCTTCGGCAGGAAATACACGAGACCATCCGCCACCTCGCCGGCGTCGACGCGCTGCTTCTGGCCGGCGACGAGCTCGAGTCTTCCCTGGATCGAAACGACAGGCGCAGGCTTCGCAGCGACAGGCTTCGCGACCGCAGGCTTCTGCACGGCAGGCTTCTGCAAGGCAGGCTTCTGAGTTGCGGGTTTCGCAGCGGGCGGCGCAGCCGGCTTCGCAACGACGGCGTCTGGAGCCTCGGCCTCGTTCGCCGGTTCCGCCGACGCGGCGGCATCGCGAGGCGCAGCGACCTCTGCAGACACCGCTTTCGCGACGCCGGGCGGATCCTGCGCCCGGATCGGCATCGCGATCGCAGCAACGAGTGTCAGCAGGGCGGCGAGGCCGCCCACTGTGTATTTCGACATGTGTATTCCCCCTTGTAATGAGCGTGTCCCGGTGCGCAATGCCACTGCGATTGCGATTGCTGCCGGGATCACGTTTCGATACGCACTGGAGGCCGATCCGGATGCAACCGTTGCGCGAAACGCCGGGTCCGAGGCAGACCGGAAACCGTTCGCACCTGCTCCGCAGCGCTGAACGGGCGCTGCCCGAGTGCCCATGCAAAAGCGCGTCGCACCCTCTACACTTGCGCGCCTACGGCCCGTACCGGCCGTTCCGCCAAGCCGCTGATGCCATGAGATTCAAAGGCTTGCAACATACTTCGGCGTATCGGAGCCCTCCGACGCCCGCGCACTGGAGCTTCCGATGATCTTCGAACACATCGAAAACAATGGCCACGAACAGGTCGTGTTCTGCCACAACAAGGATGCGGGGCTGAAAGCCATCATCGCCATCCACAACACCGTGCTGGGCCCCGCGCTGGGCGGCCTGCGGATGTGGCCCTACAAGACCGAGCAGGACGCGCTGAACGACGTGCTGCGCCTGTCGCGCGGCATGACCTACAAGAACGCGGTCGCGGGCCTGAACATCGGTGGCGGCAAGGCGGTGATCATCGGCGATCCGTCGAAGGACAAATCCGAAGCGCTGTTCCGCGCGTTCGGCAAGTTCGTCGATTCGCTGGGCGGCCGCTACATCACCGCCGAGGACGTCGGCATCGATGTCAACGATATGGAATACGTATATCGCGAAACCGAATACGTCACCGGCGTGCATCAGGTCCACGGCGGCTCGGGCGATCCGTCGCCGTTCACCGCCTACGGCACCCTGCAGGGCCTGATGGCCACGCTGAACAAGAAGTACGGCGACGAGGAAGTCGGCCGCCACAGCTATGCGGTGCAGGGCCTCGGCCACGTCGGCATGGAGTTCGTGAAACTGCTGAAGGAACGCGGCGCGAAGATCTTCGTCACCGACATCAACAAGGAACTGGTCGCGCACGCGGTGAACGAGTACGGCGCCGAAGCGGTGGCGCCGGACGAGATCTACGACGTCAACGCCGACGTCTACTCGCCGTGCGCGCTGGGCGGCACCGTCAACGAACAGACCCTGCCGCGCCTGAAGGCGAAGATCATCTGCGGCGCCGCCAACAACGTGCTGGCGAACAACGCGATCGGCGACGAAGTGCAGAAGCGCGGCATCCTCTACGCGCCGGATTACGCGGTCAACGCCGGCGGCGTGATGAACGTGTCGCTGGAGATCGACGGCTACAACCGCGAACGCGCGATGCGGATGATGCGCACGATCTATCACAACCTCGCGCGCATCTACGAGATCTCCGACCGCGACGGCATTCCGACCTATCTGGCCGCCGACCGTCTGGCCGAAGAGCGCATCTCGGCGATCGGCAAGCTCAAACTGCCGATGGGCCGTACCGCGCCGCGCTTTCTCGGCCGCATGCGCGGACATTGATTTCCGGCTCCGCCGGAAATCACCCAAAGTTTGCTTCGCAAACCTTGGGCCCCATGCGTCACTGTCCGTGCTTCACTACAACATACCCCCCGCCGCTGTCGCGGCAGCCCCCTTGACTCAAGGGGGCTTTCGCTCCGTCGAATTCCTCGATCAATCCCAAGGATTTGAAGATGCGCCCGTTCCCGCTTGGTGAAGACATCGATGCCCTCCGCGATGCGGTCCGTCGCTTCGCCGAGGCCGAGATCGCGCCGCGCGCCGCGCAGATCGACGAGGAGAACGTCTTCCCGCAGGACCTGTGGCCGAAGCTTGGCGAGATGGGCCTGCTGGGCCTGACCATCGCCGGCGAATACGGCGGCAGCGACATGGGTTATCTCGCCCATCTGGTGGCGATGGAGGAAATCTCCCGCGCCTCCGGCTCGGTGGGCCTGAGCTACGGCGCGCACTCCAATCTCTGCGTCAGCAATCTCTACGTCAACGCCAACGAAGCGCAGCGCCGCAAATACCTGCCGAAACTGTGCAGCGGCGAATGGAAGGGCGCGCTGGCGATGAGCGAACCCGGCGCGGGTTCCGACGTGGTCGGTTCGATGCGCTGTACGGCAGAGCTGCGCGGCGATGTCTGGATCGCGAACGGCAACAAGATGTGGATCACCAACGGCCCGGAAGCCGACGTGCTGGTGGTCTACATGCGCACCGCGGGCAAGGACGCCGGCAGCCAGTGCATGACCGCGTTCATCGTCGAAAAGGGCATGAAGGGCTTCAGCACCGCGCAGAAACTCGACAAGCTGGGCATGCGCGGCAGCAACACCTGCGAACTGGTGTTCCAGGACTGCGAGATCCCCGCCGAAAACGTGCTGGGCGAAGTGCACAAGGGCGTGAAGGTGTTGATGAGCGGCCTGAACACCGAACGCCTGGTGCTGAGCGGCGGCCCGATCGGGCTGATGCAGGCGGCGATGGATATTGCCCTGCCCTACGTGCGCGAGCGCAAGCAGTTCGATGCCGCCATCGGCACCTTCGGCATCATGCAGGCCAAGATCGCCGACATGTACACCGCGCTGCAGTCGTCGCGCGCGTTCGCCTATCAGGTCGGGCGCGATTACGACGCCGGCCACAGGTCGCGCATCGACGCCGCCAGCTGCCTGCTGCACGCCTCCGACGCCGCGGTGCAGGTGACGCTGGAAGCCATCCAGACCCTCGGCGGCAACGGCTACATCAACGAATACCCGACCGGCCGCCTGCTGCGCGACGCCAAGCTCTACGCCATCGGCGCGGGCACCAACGAAATCCGCCGCATGCTGATCGGCCGCGAACTGTTCAACGGCCAGAGCTGAGCCGCCGCAACGACGACGACCACGAACGCAGTATCGACGGCGCGCAGCATCGACGACCGGTAGCGCATCGCGCGACTTGCCGCTCCGCTGCGCAGATCCGCCGTCGAAACGCTACATTGCGCGTTGGCCCCGACGCGAACGTTCATGATCCCGAATCGCCCCAGACCGCTGCGCATCCTCGGCACCGGCATTTCGACGCCGCAGCAGTGGCTGGACAGCGTCGATCTCGACGCCCGCCTCGGACTCGCGCCGGGCACGGTGCAGGCGCGCACCGGCGTGACGCGTCGCGGCCACGAACCCGCGCGCAACGCGGCCGAAGTCTCGGCCGAAGCGGCGCTGGCCGCACTGCATGCTTCAGGCATCGACGCGAACGACATCGACGCGGTGATCTGCGCCAACGCCAGCGCTGACCAGGCCATGCCGTGCAACGCCGCGCTGCTGCATCGCGAACTCGGCCTGGCGCGCATCCCCGCGTTCGACGTCAACGCCAGTTGCATCGGTTTCCTGATGGGGCTGGACCTCGTCGCCTCGCTGCTGCACAGCGGACGTTATCGACGCGTACTGCTGACCTCGTGCGATCTCGCCTCGCGCGCGCTGGATCCAGCCGATCTCGATACCTTCGGTCTGTTCGGCGATGGCGCTGCGGCGGCGGTACTCGGCAGGAGTGATGACGACGACGGCCCGACGCTGCTCGCTGCGCGCTTCGAGACCTGGTCGGAATCCGCGCACGCCTGCGAGATTCCAGGCGGCGGCTCGCGATTCGCGCCGATGCGTTACGACGGCGATTATCGCGAGATCAGCACGTTCCGCATGGACGGCAAACGCCTGTACCGCGCCGCGGCGGAGCAGTTCGACCGCTTCGTCGGCGAACTGCTGGACGACGCCGGCCTTGGGTTGGCCGACATCGATCGCGTGGTGCCGCACCAGGCCTCGCAGCTCGGCATGCAGCACATCTTCAAGCGCATCGGCGTACCGCGCGAACGCGTCGAGGATATCTTCGCCGCGCACGGCAACCAGGTCTCGGCATCGCTGCCGACCGCGTTGCATCACGCGCTGTCGTCCGGACGGCTCGTGCGCGGCGACAACGCGCTGCTGATCGGCACGGCGGCCGGCGTCACCCTCGGCGGCGCGGTGTTGCGGCTGTGACGCCTGCACAGGCCGACGTATTCCCGCGCACGTCGCTGACGATGCTGCGGGTCGGGCATTGCACGCATCCGGAATGCTTCGCGCTGCGCGGCGGCGCATGGAGGACGGGCGTGTTCCCGGCACTGGTCGGCCTGATCCGCCATCCAGCCGCCGGCGCGATCCTCTTCGACACCGGCTATTCCGAACACTTCGAGCGCGCCACCGCGCGCTTTCCCGAACGTCTTTATCGCTGGACCACGCCGGTCGCGCTGCCCGACAACGAATGCCTGCAGACCCAGCTCGCGCGTCACGGCATCGCGCTGCACGAAGTGCGTTTCGTCTTCGCATCGCATCTGCACGCCGACCATATCGCCGGCCTGCGCGACCTGCCGCGCGCCGCGGTCTGGTGTAGCGACGACGCGCTGCGCGCTGCGCGCAACACGGGTCGACTCACGCGCCTGCGCAAGGCGACGCTGCTGGATCTGCTGCCCGACGATTTCGACGCGCGGCATCGCGCGATCGAAGCGTTGCCGCGCGCCGCACTTCCGCACGCGTGGCGCGAACTGGGCGACGCCTTCGACCTGCTCGGCGACGGCAGCCTGCGCGCGGTGCCGCTACCGGGACACGCGCGCGGGCACTACGGCCTGCTGCTGCGACACGAGGACGACCGCGAATATCTGCTTGCGGGCGATGCGACCTGGCGCATCGACGAGAACGGCGAAGCCGCGGCCTCGGCATGGCCGACGCGCCTGCTGGCGGACGACTGGCACGCGCAGTGCGACACGCTGATGCGTCTGCGCCGCGTACTGCGCGACGGCGACGACAGCCGCTGCGTCCTGCCTTCGCACTGCGCCGGCAGCTATGCGCGATTGCCGGATGCGATGCGGGGCACGCCATGACGTCGCACACGATGATTCCAACACCATGAAAATCCTGCTCACCGGCGCGTCCGGCTTCATCGGCGGACGGTTCATGCAGCGTTTCCGGGGTAAGCCGGGGCTGGAACTGCTCGGCGTCGGCCGGCGCGCGCTGCCGGATGCCGACTATCGTTCGGTCGATCTCTCGACATCCGGCGCGCTCGATGTCGCGAACGGATTCGCACCTGACGTCGTGATCCACGCCGCTGCGCTGTCGTCGCCGTTCGCGCCGCGACGCCAGTATCTGCGCCACAACGTCGACGCCACCGCGCACGTGATCGACTGGTGTCGCGCCAACGGTCGACCGAAGCTGGTCTACATTTCGTCCAGCTCGGTGCATTACCAGCCGCGCGACCAGCTGGGTATGCGCGAAGACGACCCCATCGGCCCGACCTTCGCCAACACCTACGCCGAAACCAAGGCCGCGGGCGAAACGCTGGTCCGCGACTATCCGGGCGCGTGGACGATCCTTCGCCCGCGCGCGGTGTTCGGCCCCGGCGACACCGTGCTGTTCCCGCGCCTGCTGGCCGCGGCGAAGCGCGGCAAACTGCCGCAGATCGTGCGCGATGCGCCGCCCGCGATCGGCGATCTGATCTCGGTCGATGCGCTCGCCGAGTACATGCTGCGCGCGGCGCTGCGCCCGGACGCCGTCGGTGCCTTCAATCTCAGCCACGGCGAACCGGTGCCGATGCAGGACTTCATCGCGCGGATCTTCCGCCGCCTTGATCTGCCGCCGCCCACGCGCAAGGTGCCGTATCGCGTCGCCTACGCCGCCGCGTACGCCGCTGAACTCGCGTGGACCCTGCTGCCGCTGCGCGGCGAACCGCCGGTGACGCGCTTCGGCATCGACGTGCTGGTCTTCAGCAAGACCTTCGATATCGCGAAGGCGCGCGCGGTGCTCGGCGCGCCTTCGCAGACGCTCGCGGAAGGCGTGGACGCGTTCGTCGAATGGCAGCGGCAGCAGCCCGGATGAACGCGGACTGCGCATGGCTGTGGTGGCTGCCGGTCGCGCTGTGGCCGACGCTGGAACTGCTGCGTCAGGCCGCGGCCTGGCGCGCGCTGCGGGCGATGCCGATGTTTCCTGCCCACGACGACACCGGAAACGGTGACGAATCGACGCGCTTCCATGGCGTCGACGTGCTGCAACCGATCCGCAGCGGCGACGCCACGCTCGCCGAGACGCTGGGCGCATCGCTGCGGACGCTTGGCGCCCACGGGGCTACGCTGCACTGGCTGATCGACAGCGACGACATGATCGCAGCGGATACCGTGCGATCCATCATCGACGCGCTGCCCGCGCTGCGCGCGCGCGTCGAAGTCAGCGAGCATCCGCCCTGCCCGCCCGCGATCAATCCGAAACTGTTCAAGCTCGATCGTGCGCTCGCGCGCTGCGCGGGTCACGCGGTGCTGGTGCTCGACGACGATGCGCGCATGCCGGCATCGACGCTGCATGCATTGCTCGCGGCGCTCAACGACAGCCGCGTGGATGCGCCGGTGATTTCGACCGCACTGCCGATCTATCTGCCTGCTCGCGGTTTCGGTGCACGATTACTCGCGCGCTTCGTCAACGACAGCGCCACGCTCACGTATCTGCCGCCGCGCCTGCGCGGGAATACGCCGACGATCAACGGCATGGCGTGGGCGATGCGTCGCGACGCGTTGATGGCGATCGGCGGTTTCGCGCCGCGGCTGCGTCATCTCACCGACGATCTGGCGATGGCGCAGGCGGTGCTTGCGGGCGGAGGCCGCATCGAGCAGCGCTGCGAGCCGGTGTGGATGCGCACCGCGTTGCCCGATCTGCGCGCCTACATCCGCCAGATGCATCGCTGGATGCTGTTCGCGCGCCTGTTGCTGCGCACGCAGCCGTGGCCGGCGCGGCTGCGGATCGCGCTCGGCCAGGGCCTGCCCACGGCGCTGCCGCTGATCGCCACAACGGCGCTCGCGATCGCGCCATCGTGGCCGGGCGTCATCGCATTCGCGCTGGGCGCATCGGCGCATCTGTTCGGCAGGCGCGCGCTGCAGCGCGCCTGCGCCAGCGAGGCAGCGCGCATCGAACCGCTGTCGTCGCTGCTGGTGGCGCTGCTGCTGCCGCTGCATCTGCTGCACGCGCTGCTGGATTCGCGCATCCGCTGGCGCGAGCATCGCTACCGGGTGATCGCGAACGACCGCTTCGAGGAGCTGCCGTGAGCGTACGACCTTGAACGCGAGGCCGCGCGTCGCCTTCCTCACCGGGCAGAGCGATCCGGGACGCGGCGCGCTGTCGCCGGTGCAGCGTGCCGCGCTGGATGCGTTGGCCGAACGCAGCGACGACATCCATTTCGATCCGCATCAGTTCCCCTGGGACAGCGCGGCGGGCGCCTGGCGGCCGGTCCCGCTGGTGCGTGCGAGCCTCGCCAACAGCCGCCAGTATCTCGGCGCGCGCCGCGGCCTCCTGCACGGCGTGACTCCGGCACAGTGCGACGCTGCGCGCGTGCGGCTGCTGTCCGCACCGCGCACGCTGCTGCTGGTCGGCAGCTGCGGCCTGGCGCTGTTCGATACGCTGATCGCGCCGTTCGACGATGCCGACCGCGCGCGTCTGCGCATCGTCGCCTACGGCGCGGTCGGGCCGCGCTGGCCGCGCGGCATCGACGGCGCACAGCTGCGCGGCGACCGCGACCGCATCGCCGCGTGGCTCGGTCCCGGCGACGGCCCGCCGCCGCAGCGCATCGCCGCAGGGCATATGGACTACCTCGACGGCGATCCGGCGCGCAATCCGGTGATCGCCGCCACGCGCGCGCAACTCGACTGGCTGCGCGGCGCATGAGCCGGCCGCGCATCGAACTGCTGGCGCCGCCGTTCGCGGGGCATCTGCATCCGATCCTCGCCATCGGCCGCGCGCTGCGCGACATCGCCGACATCGAAGTGATCAGCACCGAAGCCGCGCAGCCGCGGATCCGTGCGGCCGGCCTGGCGGGCAGCGCGGTCGTGCCCGGCGCGGACGCCGCGCTGAAGGCCATCGTCGATCCGCCGCACGCGGTGGGTGCGCATCCGCTGCGGCTGCACGCGCAGTTCCGGCGCAGCCTCGAATTGCTCGACGCGTTCGGCCAGGCGCTCGATTCACGTTACTCGCATACGCGACCGGATCTGGTGATCGCCGATTTCACCCTGCCCGTCGCCGGTGCGGCCGCGCAGCGTCGCGGCATTCCGTGGTGGACCAGTCATCCGTCGCCGTGCGTGATCGAAGCGCCGGGCGGGCCGCCGGCCTATCTCGGCGGCTGGATGCCCGGTATCGGCGCGCTCGGTCGCAGCCGCGATGCGATCGCGGCAACAACAGTGCGCGGCTTCAAATGGAGCGTGCATCACTTTCACCGTCGCCGACTCACCGCACTCGGGTTTCCGTCGCTCTATCGCGACGACGGCAGCGAAGCGGCGTATTCGCCCGAATGCATTCTCGGCCTGGGCCTGCGCGAACTCGAATTCGAACGCGCGTGGCCGGCGGCGCTGCGTTTCGTCGGGCCGATGCTTTGGAGCCCGCCGGACATCGGCCCACCACCGCCTCACGACGATGCGATCAACGTCCTGGCGACGCTCGGCACCCATCTGGGCTGGGCCAAGCAGCGCATGGGTGAACATCTGGACACCGTGGCGCAGGCGATGCCCGCGATCCGCCTGCATTTCAGCGATGGCCGTCCGGATGCCGGCGCCGACGTCGCCCATCGCGCGTTGCGTCGACACGCTTGGGTCGACTATCCGTCGTGGGTGCCGCGGATGCGCGCGGTGTTGCATCACGGCGGCGCCGGAGTGATGTGGGAATGCCTGCGCGCCGGCGTACCCGCGCTGGTGCTGCCGAACGACTACGACCAGTTCGACCACGCCGCGCGGCTGCAGGCCGCGGGCGTCGCGCTGCGCCTGCGTCATCCGCGCGAAATCGAACCCGCGCTGCGCCGCCTGCTCGACGGCGACCACACGCTGCGCCCCGACCGCTTCGTCGAAGCGCTGCGCCCCGGACTGGCCGAGGCGCGGGTGGTGGCGCTGGTGCGGGCGCGACTGGGCCTCTGACCGTCAGGCGCGGCTCGCCACCGCCGCGCCGGTGCTGGCTTTCGGCATGTACTTGCGGTTGAGCCAGGCGCCGATCACGAACGACAGCGACAGCGGCAGGAACCAGGCGATCAGGTGATACCAGCCGGGCGGATCGATGCCGACCGCGCGGATCACGCGATCCAGGCCGATCGCGAGGAACGCGATGTGCGTGGCCACGCCGCAGCCGATCATCGCCGAGTAGTGTTCCTTCAGCCACCAGCGCGCCGTCGCCATCGGTCGCGCGCGGCGCATCAGCATCTGCACGCCGGTGATGGTGCCGACGGCGCTGAACCCCATCAGCAGCGCCTGCGACATCTGCATGCCGATGTAGAACACCACCGCCGACGCGACGAGATTGATCAGCGCCACCGCGAGATAGGCCGTATCGCGAAACGCGTTCTGGTCGCGCTTGCGCTTCACCGCCCGCCAGCCCATCCACATCGCGGTCAGCGTGATCACCACCAGATACGCCAGGAAGGTCGCGATGCCGGGTTTGCCGCGGTTGGCGATGATCGCCGCCATCGGCACCGCGGTGATCACGATGCAGAGCATCGCGATCATGTAGGTCTTGCCAGTGCGCAGATGCAGCGGCGCGCCTTTCTTCGCGAACGCGGCGATCCAGAAGGTGATCAGCGCGACCAGGCCGCAGAGGCCGTGGACGAGGAGCAGGGATTGGTAGGCGGTGTCCATGACGTTGTTCCGGAGGCGATGGGCACAGTCTCCGGATCCCGGGCGCGGCGCGGCACCTGCCCGCAGTCACCCGGCGGGGGTGAGAAAAGTCACCTTCTGCGCCCCACCGCTTCCGCCTGCGCATCGCCGCTGCCATGCTGTGCCCATGCCCTCTTCGCCCAACGCCCGCCAGCAGTTGCAATCGCACGACGGCACCTTTCCCCAGCGCCTGTTCGCGCCGCTGAACATCGCCGCCTATGTCACCTGGTTCGCGGTGAGCCTGGGGGTGATCGATCCGGACAAACTGCGCGCCGCCGATCCGACGCTTTGGGTGCGCGAATGGGCGGGCGTGGCCGCGCTGCTGGCGATGCTGGCGCTGTTCGTCGCTTCCGCAGCGCGCCACAACGAGAGCGAAACGCCGCCGTGGAACGTCATCGCCCAGGGATTGCTGGTGGTGCTGGCAGAGTGGCTGCTGCGCGGCGGGCAGACCGCCGTGCTGTTGATCATCGTCGCCGGGCAGGGCGTGCTGTTGTTCTCCACGCGTATCTTCGTGCTGTGGATGCTCGCGTTCAACGCGGGGATCGCGGCGCTGTGGATCGGGCGCACGGATTCGATCGGCAACCTGCTGCTGTCCTTGCTGCCGATCTTCGGTTTCCAGGCGTTCGCGGCATTGACCGGGCATTACGCCGGCAGCCGCGAACGCGCCCGCGAGCATCTGGCGCGGATCAACGCCGAACTGCTCGCCACCCGCCGCTTGCTCGAGGAGTCCGCGCGCGCCGGCGAACGCCTGAAACTCTCGCGCGAACTGCACGACGTCGCCGGCCACAGCCTCACCGCGCTCAAGCTCAATCTGGCGCGACTGGCGCGCGATCCCGCGCTGGCCGCGCGCGAGGAATTGCAGGTGTCTTCCGCGCTGGCCGACGATCTGCTGGGCCAGATCCGCCAGGTCGTCGGCACGCTGCGCGCGCACGACGGTTTCGATCTTCGCGCCGCGCTGGACGCCCTGGCGCAGCCGATTCCCGGCGTGCGCATCGCCATCGACATCGAAGCCGACCTGCGCGTGGACGACATCGAACAGGCCGAAGCCCTGCTGCGCTGCGCGCAGGAAGCGATCACCAATGCGCTGCGCCACGGTCGCGCGGGCGAGATCCGCATCGCGCTGCAGCGCATCGACGGCGCGCTGACGCTGTCGATCGCGAACGACGGCCTGGCCCCGGCACGGATCGATTTCGGCAACGGCCTCACCGGCATGCGCGAGCGCCTCGACGCGCTCGGCGGCACGCTCGAGATCGTCGCGACGCCGCCGCGCGGGCTGCAGGTGATCGCACGCATTCCGTATGCGCCGGAGCACGCGGCATGACCGCGCCGCGCGCCGTCCGCATCGCGCTGTGCGACGACCAGGCGCTGGTGCTGCGCGGACTGTCGAGCCTGCTCGCCGATCTGGGCGTGGAGATCGCATTGGAAAGCACCGACGCCGAGCGCCTGCTGGCCGCGCTGCCGCAGCGGCCGGTGGACCTGATCGTCAGCGACATCCGCATGCCCGGACTCGGCGGGCTCGGCCTGCTGCGCGAACTGCGCGCCCGCGGCGATGCCACGCCGGTGATCCTGCTCACCACTTTCGACGACCCGAACCTGATGATCCAGGCGGTGGACGCCGGCGCGCAGGGCTTCCTGCTCAAGGACGCATCGCCCGAAGATTTGAAAGCCGCGATCGTGCGGGTCGCGGCCGGCGAAACCCTGCTGCAGCCGGTCAGCCTGGGGCCGGTACGCGCCGCATGGACCGACAGCGTGCCCGCGGACGCAGGCGTGCGCCTGACCGAACGCGAGCGCTCGATCCTGCGCCTGGTCGCCGGCGGCTATTCCAACAAGGAGATCGCGCGCAGCCTGCACCTGTCCGAAGGCACTGTGAAGAACTATATGTCGGAAGTGCTGGTGAAGCTGGACTGTCGCGACCGCACCCATGCGGTGCTGAAGGCGATCACGCAGCGCTTGCTGTAGATCGGCGGCGGCTGCAGCGCGCCGCGGGTCGCATTCAGGCTTCGGGCGCGTCCAGGTTCAGCTCGCCGAAATCCTTGTAGATGCCCCACATCGTCTTCATCAGCACGAAGCCGGGACTGAGCCAACCCGGGCGATCCATGGCATCGGATGCGGATTGCCATTCCGAACGCATCAGCTCCAGCGCCTGGTAATCGGAGACTTTGGCGCAGCCCATCATCCAACTCTGGAAATGACGTTCATCGGTGTCGATGGACTGCAGCACCACGAGTTCCTTGTGCCTGTGATCGAGGCAGATCTTCGCGTAGATCGCATCGACGTTCCCGGGCGGCCCTTCCAGGCACTGCACAAACAGACCGTTCGAATACAGCAGCACCCCGGTGATGCCCAGCGCCGCATTGCGGTCGCGCGCCGTGTACAGCAGAGAGACCAGACGCAGTCCGTCGAATTCGACGGCTTGCCGGCTGGCATAGACCAATTGTTTGATGCGCATCGGCAGCCTCGTGACAGTGGGAACATCTGCCGGAACGGGGGCACCGGAATTCGCATTCATGCCGAAGCGTGAGCGTCGACCCGGGCTGCCGATCCATGCATTCCGTTTCGCGGCACGAGCATATCAGCGCGCCGTCGCATGGGCGCGGCTGAAATCGCTTTCAATCGAAGGGCGCATCGACGAAACCCAGGGAAAACGATTTCAGGCCGATCGACCTGCCGCGCCCTCCCCTTCCACCGCTCAATCTCGCAACCAGCGCAACATCCGTGGATAGCGCACCGGCCCGCAGTCGTGCGTGAAACCGGGCGCTGCCGTCATTCCGCTTTCGCACAGGCCTTTCAGGCCCGGATACACGCCGAACGCATACATCTGCAGCAGATCGCCGGACTTGCCGTTGTAACCGCCCTCGTGGATCAGCACCTCCGGCGGCAGACCCAGTTCGACCGCGGCCGCCCACGCCCACGCCATTGCTTCCAGTTCGCCCGCATGTTCGACCTCGGCGGCATTCGGCTGATCCTCGTGGGCCTCGCGGCGCAGCGCCGCGGGCAACACCGCGAGATGCCCGGCTTCGTGCAGCAGATCGCCGGGCCAGACGAGTCTGTCGGGATCCACCGCGATGCCGCCGCCGCGCAGTTCGATGCCGGGCAGGAAGGTGCTGTCCGGCAGCGGCGCTTCGACGATGTCGATGCCGACGCCCGCGATGAAATCGAAGATCGGCCGGAAACAATCTGCGTGATGCATGGGGATGACCTCAGGATGCGCTGCGGGCCGATGCGGCGACCCGGGCCGGCCGCACGACGATTCTATCGCTGCGCGTCGCGTCCGCCCTGTCCGCGGTCCGGTACGGAAGACGCCGCGATCCGTCGACTCAGGATCACCAGCGCGATCCCGCCCACGATCGCGACCGACGCCGCGAGCAGCCGCAGCGTCATCGTCTCATCGAGGACTATCACCGCACCCACGGCGGCGATCAGCGGCACGCTCAGTTGCACGGTGGCCGCATGCGTCGATTTCAGCGCCGGCAACGCGCTGTACCAGATCGCGTAACCCAGTCCCGAGGTCAGCGCGCCCGACGCCACCGCATAACCGATGCCCGCGGCATCGAAGGTCGCTCCGCTCGACATCAGCAGGCTCAAGGCCAGCGCGAACGGCACCGCGCGCAGGAAGTTGCCCCCAGTCACCCGCGTCGGATCGCCCGCGCCCTTGCCGCGCAGCGAATACGCGCCCCACGCGATCCCCGCGCACAGCATCAGTCCCGCCGAAGGCAACGGCGGCGCCGCCAGCCCAGGCAGCAGCAAGGCCACCAAGCCGCCCAGCGCCAGCATCACGCCAAGCCACTGCCGCAAGGCCAGACGTTCGCCCCGCCACAGGCCATGACCGATCATCGTCGCCTGCACCGCGCCGAACAGCAGCAGCGCGCCGGTGGCCGCAGACAGATGGAGATAGGCGAACGAAAAGCCGGCGGCGTAAGCGAACAGCGCGAACGCGGACATCCAGTTGCCCGCTCCCGCGCGCATCGACGCGCGCGAGCGCACGACCAGCCAGAGCACCAGCGCCCCGGACAGCAGTCGGATCGTGGTGAAACTCGCGGCGTCGATGCGCGTGTGGTCCAACGCCGCCCGGCACAGCAGCGAATTGCCTGCGAAGGCGAGCATCGCGAGCGTGGTCAGCAGGAGGATGCGGAGCGGCGGCATCCGACTCACGTGAACGTGTCGCGCAACCCATCGGCGATATGCGCCGACAGCACCGGCTCGGTCGCCAGGAAATCCGCAAATGGGCCGGCAACGCAGTCCGCGACCACGGTCGCCACCTGCGGGCTCGCCAAACGATCTCTCGTTGGCCGTCCGTACTCCGGATCGTCCAGCCGAACGCAGACGACCGCGTTCAATCCGCACGTCAAAGCGCGCTCGATCGCTCTCCTGCGACGCCCACGGCACAGATCAGGCAATGCGTCCCTGGCACCCGCAACCAGACCACGCAGCAGCCCATCCACATGCGTTCCACCCTCAGTGGTCCGCATCACATTGGCGAAACTCTGCAGCGAGGTCATCGTATGCCTGCTCCACATCGCGGCCATCTCGACGCGGATGGATTCCGCCGACGATGTGCAGAGGAACATTCCTGTCAGCGGCTCACCGCCATGAAGTCCATCGACCGACTGCACATACGATGCAAGTCCACCCGGCTCGTGGAATTGATGCTCGCGCCGGTCCTTGAAACTCGAACTCAACTGCGGGAAGAGATACGACAGCTCCTTGAGTCGCGACAGGACCGGCCCCGGATCCAGCCAAGTGGTCGAAAAGATCTCCGTGTCGGGAAGGAACACGAGACGTGTTCCGGTCGATTCAGCCGCGCCGAGTTCACGCAGCTTCGACACCGCCAGGCCGCGCTCGAAGCGCTGGCCATATCGACGCCCGTCCCGGCTGATCTCGAATTCCAGCCACGAGGAGAGTGCGCAGACCGCGAACAAACCCACGCCGCGCGCGCCGATATGTTCGTGAGGCGCATGGCCATCGAGTGTCGGACCTGCATGGAGCGAAGTCATCGCCTTCTCGGCAAAGGACATACCATCGACCACATCCAGCCGGATACCGCGGCCGTTGTCCTCGACACTGACCGCACCGTCCTCGCCAATCTCGATCGCGATGCGGCTGCAATGCCCGGCCATATGTTCGTCGAGCGAATTCGCGACCACTTCCCACAGCATGTGAATCAGTCCCGATCCGTCATGCGTATCGCCGATGTACATGCCGGGCCGCCGGCGTACAGCTTCGAGCATATTCATCTCGCCGAGCCCCTGGATTCGAGCCGAATCGCCCTGATAAAGCGTAGCCGATTTCCATCAATGCAGCAGGCCAGCGGGCCTCGCACGGCTGCATGATTGCGTATCACCACCGACACCTGCGCTTACGGTGCGTACGAACCCTTGTTCGCAGCAATGAACGCATTCAATCGACCGAGCAGTCCCTCGCTGGCGTTGCGGACGACGAAGCTGAAGGTTTCGTCCGGGCCGTCGATCGGATGGATGTCCGCCAGCGCCAGACCGCCGTCGACATCCTTGCCATAGGTGTCGCGGAGATGGCGATTGCTGACGTCGCCCTCGCCGAACGCGTCGGCGTCGCGGTTCGCGAGCAGCGTCGTGACCACGTATGCCTGCGGATCCAGCTGGCCGATGGCGATCTCGTCGACGTACTGCAGCGTGCAGTCGGGATAGCGCGTCTGCGCGTCGATGTCGGCGGTCGAGCCGCGGGTCACCACGATCTTCTTGCCGACCAGCGAAGCGTGGCCATCGAATATCGGCTGTTCTGCGGCGCGGACCAGCAGCGACCGGTTGACCCGGAAATACGCCTCGCTCCAGGAAGCCGCCTCGCCCACGTAGCGCGAATCCAGTTTCGTGATGCCGGCCGCGGCGATATCGCACACATCCATGCCGGGCAACGCCCAGATGCCATCGAACGTGCGATCGATCATGTCCAGCGCAAGCCCTTCGCTCTCGGCGAAGCGCGCCAGAAAAGAAATATCCAGACCGGCGAGGCCGCCGGCCGCATCCTTGAAACAGACCGGCGCGAATCCGCCGTAGGTGCAGACCGTCAATCGGCCGGAATGGAGCGTCGTCGCTGCTGCGGTGTCGTCGATCATCGTGATCTCCTGATGCAGGCCCGAGGCGCTGCTGGATGGTCACGCATCATAGTCCCGAAGAAGGCGCGTTGTTTTTTGCACGCTCCGCGATGCCGGGCCCGGCCTATGCGCCTTCGGCAGACGATGTTTCGGGCGCGCATTCGATCCTCTGGCTGATGCGGAACACATGTCCATCCGGATGACGGATATGCATCTCGCGGACGTTCCACGGCATATCGGTCGGCGGCCACGTCACCTCGATGCCGTGTTCGATGCATTCGCGATGCACCGCATCCGCATCGTCGACCCAGACCGACATCCACACGCCCTTCTCGGCGACCTCGCTGGATTCCGGGCCGAAAGTCGCGGGGTGATCGCCCCGCCCGCGTCCGCCCTGCCCGTCGAGACACAGGAAGATCTCGAAATGCCCGTTGTTCACGCCGCCGAAGCTGGGCGGCGTGCCCCACTCCCAACCCTTCTTCCAGCCGAGCTTTCCGAACCAGGCGAAACTCTGCGCCAGATCGGAGACATTGAGGATCGGGGTGATGTGTTTGACGTGCATCGCATGGCTTCCGGATATTCGGCGACGCCGCATCGACGTTGCAGGTTCGTGGTTTCGCAGGCTGGCGTCTGGCCGCGATCGGAGGCTGATCGTCTCATATCTGCGGGAACGATCCGCTCGGTTTCCTTCCCGCGAAAGGATATCGCTGGCCTGCCGCCATTCGAAACCGCGTCTATACAGGACACCACATCCGAAACGGCATGGCGAAGCAGACGCCTCTTGCGCCATGCAACGTGGATGTCATCGATCGAACGGACGGGAAGGACAACGATATGCCGAAGGACCGGGACCCGAAAGCTGCGATTCCGCGCAACGCGCGCTCGACGAAGTTCTCGACCGTCGATCCACGAAAAGCCGTCAGACGACCGGTCCTGGAGCGGACGCCTGAATTGAGTCGCGACGAGTCTTTTCAGGAGCAGATCGGAACCTCGCATCCTGCCCTGGAAGAACCCTCGCTCGAGGGAAGCGGACGAGCGCAGGGAGAAGCATGGCTGGGAGAAGCCGGGCGCGAAGACGAAACGCGCGAACGCATCGAACAGGGCCTCGGCGAGATCGGCCGGCAGCGACAGGACGGCGGTATCGGCATCGGCTTCAGCACGACATTCGGCGGCGGCAAGGGAGGCAAGCAGAGTTTCGGCGTGATCGGCGATCCGGGAAGCGGCCTCGGCCTGGGCGCCGTGGGCATGGGTGTCGTGCACGGAGACAAGGGCTACTCGTTCGGACTGGGAACAGGGAACGTCGGCGGGCCGATCAAGGTCACGACGCTTGAGGACATCATCGCCGCTTCGAGCGGATCGAAGTCCGGCGGTTCCCCATCGGGCGGCTCGAAATCGGGCGGAACGCAGTCCGGCGGCTCGCCCGCAGGCTCGACGCCCGCGCAGACCCAACCGGCCGAGAAGACCGGCGAAGACAAAGAACGCGAAAAACAGAAAAGCGAGGATGACGGGAAAAAGGAAGACGATCCCGCGAATCGGGACGACTCCGGTAAGGGCGACGAATCGACGGATACGAACACATCGAAGGGCGACTATCCCGAACCTGCAGGCGACCCGACGGTCATTCCGCCGCCGGAAGGACATACCGAAAACGGCCGGTACAGCGATGGTTCCGACGGCACGCCGTCCGGAAGTCTCGAGCGCAAGGAATGGTTGAACCCACAGGGCGCTGCGCCGGTCGGCACCAGACCGCGGATCAATCGCAGAAGACCCGTCCTCGGTCCGATACGCGTGGGGCCCAGCGATGGCGACGGACGAGGTACGGGCGATCTCGGAATCGGCACGGGCAACGACCGACCTGTCGTGCCGGTCATCGGTGGAGAGGGCGGCGGCTTCAAGCCGACGCCCTGCCCGGAAGATCTCGTGCTCAAGCGCTTCAAACGGAATTTCAGTCGCTACAAACCGGGCTGAAAGAGAAATCACTGCTCGTCGATGCGCCAGGCGCAGCAAAAGGCGATCGATTCCGGAGTCGCTCTGTTCCGAACGCCGCCGTGTTCCAGCGGCGCCAGAAGGAAATCCGATGCGGCGGATTCCAGTTGCCTTGCGGGCGCCCCATCGCCCGCGATATCGCAGAACGGAGCCGGCGTCTGAACGCTTTCGCCATACGTCCGTCGCGGCCTCAGCCTCCGTAGATGTAGATCTGGAACGTGTAGCTCGCAGGGCCGCCCGGGTAGGTCGAACTGCCCGAGGGATCCTTCGCGGTGCCGAAGAGACGCATCTGCGTGGTGTTTGCGATCTGCAGGCCCATGCCGTTGCGCCAGTCCGATCCGTTCCATCCCGTGTATTTCGCGTCGTACACGAACTGTCCGAACGACGTGCCCGGCGTGGTATTGACGGTATACAGCCACAGCTCCTCGTCCTCGCGGAAGCCGAGGAGATACACCACGTCGCCGCTGCTGTTGCGCTGGGTCACCAGCGCGAAACTCTGGAACTGGTCGCCCGTGTCCAGGGCGCTGCCGGTATACGTCGTCTTCAACACCCACCCCGGCGTGGCGCTGCCGATGCCGCTCGCCAGCGCCTGGTAGACGTACATCTGGTGGTGGTCGTATTCGTACACCACCAGCAGGCACTGCTCCGTGCCGCTGGTGTCCGTGTACGTGGTGATACCGACGGCCGAGGCCTTCTTCGCAGGCATCGTGAGCGTGGACAGATACACCGGCGCGGCGAGATTACCGACGTTGTAGAACGCCACCAACCCGTTCCCGCCATTCGTGCTTTCCAGCGGCACGGCGAGAAGATCGCCGAGCATCTGGATGCCCGCGGCATGGAAATAGTTCGAATTCGGAACGACGACCGAACGCACGCCCGGGTTGGCGCCCGGCGCCTGCGAGAAACCCGAAAAATAGCCTGCGGTGCTGCTGGCCGAAATACAGCCGTTGGCGACGGAGGGGCTGGCGGTGCCGTTGTAAGGCGCGATGCCCTGATAGTGCCATTCGGTACTCTGGATCGGATTGAACGAGGACCACGGCGGAATCGGAATGGTCCCACTCACGTTGTATGTCGTCGGATTGGTCCGCGGCAGCGCGTTGAGGATCGCGGGGACGTTGGTGCGGGTTCCATCGATTTTCGGATTGGTCAACAGCATGATCGGGCATTCCTTTTTTGCTTCGGTGAGAGGACATCGGGCAAGACGCTGGAAACGCGGCTTCGGACCGCGAACGGATCGACGCTGCGATAAATCGCGTCGTCTGCCGATACGCGTGCGTCAGGCCGTAACGGAACGTCGGATACGCTTCCGCGAACGCAGATGCTGGTGGTTTCCAGCCGCGTTCACAGGTCCTTTCCGGATCGTCCCCGGTGCCACTTCCTGGGCCATCGCCGCAGATCCGTGGGGTGGAGTTTCGTAGGGTGGGGTGAGCGCAGCGATGCCCACCATCCCGACGCATCAGACCCCGAGAACATCAAGCGACACCGGCGCTTCATGGGTGGGCATCGCTGCGCTCACCCCACCCTACGCGCTGCGGATTACCCGACGCATTGTTTTCAGGCGATCACCACAAGCACCAGCCCCAACAATAGGCCGACGGCGATCACGCCCCATCCGACCCGGGTCGGCCTGCCCGACGACCACAGCCGCAGTTGCACGTACCAGCTGGACAACATCTGCGTGACGCCCCACAGCACCAGCAACGGGCTGAAGAAGCCGAAGCCGTACTCGTATGCCAATGCCGCCGCAGGCAGCAGCAGATAGCCATACCTGATGTCGTCCGCAGGATCATCCTCCGGCCGGCTTTCGGCGCGCATCGACGGATTGTCCAACCGCTCCGCCATCGCATCCGCGATATCGTCCGGGCTCTTATCCAAGCGATTCATCGTTCGGCTCCATTCAATGCCGGAACTATGCCCACCGCCGCAACCATCACAGCCCCCGTATTTTCGTAGGGTGGGCCCTGGCCCACCATCCCGACACATCAGACCCCGAGAACATCAAGCGACACCGGCGCTTCATGAGTGGGCATCGCTGCGCTCACCCCACCCTACGCGCTATCAATTGCGAATGGCGAAGATGATTTCATTGCCCGAATGGTGGGCCAGGGGCCCACCCTACTTGCTGACACCACCGTATCAGCATTGGTATTCCGGATGCTGAGCTGCACAGATTCCGCGGGACTCGTCATCGCAAGTATCGTTCTTCGCAGGGCACAGACGCGTTACCTGGCTTCCCGGCGCTTTGCTGACGCAGACGCAGATTCCAGGAGGCAATGGATGATCTGCGGCGTGTTCCACGACGGATGAGAGTTTCGCCAGATCGATCGAAAGCGATTGAATCTTCGCCGCCTGGCTCTGAAGCTCAACATGGGCTTTGTCGACTTCGCTGCCGACACGATACGAGTAAGTAAGACCAGCGGCGGCCAAGGCCAACGCCCCGATCGCGATTTTCAATGAAAACCGGCGACGCTTCGGACCGGAATTTTCCATCACCCCAATCTCCTCATCCAATCTGTTCATATCAATCTCATCTGGCTGAGTGAGCGCAGCGATGCCCACCATCCCGACGCATCAGACCCCGAGAACATCAAGCGACACCGGCGCTTCATGGGTGGGCATCGCTGCGCTCACCCCACCCTACGCGCTACGGTCCTTACTGTATTGAAAGCAGCTTCAAAGCCAATCTTTCTGAAACAACAACAATATCGGCAGGAGGATCAGAGAGCGCCCCATGCGCAATCTCATCACGGACTTTTTTCGCAGAAGAAAACGCATACAAATCTTCATCAGCCAAATGCGGCCACTCGAAAATCAGACACCAAATAAAGCGATCCTTAAGATTTTTAAAACCCTTATCCTGAACCTTTAAAAAATCAGTAGCTGCGAGTGGCGAATGCATAGGCAAACTCATGCCAGCCTCAAAATTAATTTTATTTACACTACCTGAAAATACGCTATGCACAATCCTTTCTATCGCAAGAAAATAGTACAAAAACTTTTTTAGATTATCGGACTCATCAGCCGCAAGGCGCATAAATTTTGAGTATTTCTCATGTATGTTTCGAGCCAGCTCCAAACCAGAACTTAAGCGATTCTCAACCTCATCTCTGACCAGCCATGATGACCCATAGCAAGATGTGGAAGAGCTAAGACAAATATCATGCACAGTGCAGCCATCCTCTGTCAGTCCAAACATGTATCGATCTTTATACAAGTATCTGACATCATGCTCTAAACCACGGAAAGCAAGTGAAACAGCAGTAGATATCGAGGCCAGCGACTTATCTGCCATACTCATAAGAGAGAATCTTGCATCACGAAAAACTGAGTAAGTCGTTATCTCATTTTCGCTTCGCATAATGAAGCCCTTGGATACTGAGAATGGGCCAACCGGGCCAAAATGAATAACCAAGTAAGGAGGAGTTGTCGACTTCTCCTTCTGCCACTCTTCTTCTGATTTGCAAAAACCATCTTGCAAAAGCGCCTGACTTATTGCATTGATCTTAGAACCAATACAGGCTCGATATGGGATGCCACAAGCAACACCATCAAACGGTGTAACGTTAGCGTCTTTAACAGCGAATCCTTGCGCTTCATAAACATGCAAAGCATGAAAAGATGCAGTTAGAACCAGACCTTCAGGCCATTCAGAAAATCCCATCTGCTGCATTAGCGCATTTGATAGTTTTATTGCCATCAGTTGAGATCACCTAAACCATAACGCAGAGTTGAATCTGGCACGCAGAGACAACAATCACTACCCTGTCAAGCAAGCGGACACAAGACCCGCCTTGCGCAACTTTGCTTAGGAAATTCAAGCTTTGTCGCGAACAGCCCCGGGTTTCGGCTTCGCCTCTACCCGGGCTACGCTACCCATCTACAATCTCAATGCCCACCATCCAACGCTTTAAGCTCACTCACCAACGCACTCGCCATCTCCGCCCCATCCCCATACAACATCCGGGTATTGTCGGCATAAAACAGCGCATTCTCGATCCCCGCGAACCCGGTCCCCTTGCCGCGCTTGATCACGATCGTGTTCTTCGAATTCACTACATCCAGAATCGGCATCCCGTAGATCGGCGACGCCGGATCCGTCTTCGCAACCGGATTCACCACGTCATTCGCACCGATCACCAGCGACACATCGGTATTCGCGAACTCCGGATTGATGTCCTCCATATCCACGATCAGGTCATACGGCACACCAGCCTCGGCCAGCAGCACATTCATATGCCCGGGCATGCGGCCCGCAACGGGATGGATCGCGAACTTCACCTTCACGCCGCGTTCGATCAGGCGCTGGCTCAGCTCCCAGATCTTGTGCTGCGCCTGCGCGACCGCGAGGCCGTAGCCGGGCACGATCACCACGCGTTCGGCGAAGGCCATCATCGCGGCCACGTCGCTGGCGTCGATGGGTTTCTGGCTGCCTTCGATGGCCGCTGCCTCACCCGTAGCGCCGAAGCTGGAGAACAGCACCGAATTGATCGAGCGGTTCATCGCCTTGGCCATCAGGCGCGTGAGCAGGATGCCGGCGGCGCCGACCATCATGCCGGCGATGATCAGGGCTTCGTTGCCCAGCACGTAGCCTTCGAACGCGACCGCGAGGCCGGTGAAGGCGTTATAGAGCGAGATGACCACCGGCATGTCGGCGCCGCCGATGGGCAGGGTCATCAGCACGCCCAGCGCCAGCGCGGCGACGAAGAACGCGATGATGTACGGCACTTCCAGGGTGTACAGCGCCATCGCGCCCAGCACGATGGCGGCGATGCCGACCAGCGCGTTGAAGATCTGCTGGCCCGGGAAGGTGTAGCGCTTGTCCATGCGGCCGTCGAGCTTGGCCCATGCGATGACCGAGCCGGTGAGCGAGACCGCGCCGATCAGCGCGCCGATCACCGCAAGCCCCAGGGTCACGTAGTTCGGGCCGGTACCGGCGGCGGAATACTTGAACAGCTCCACCGCACCGATAGCCGCGGCCGAACCGCCGCCCATGCCGTTGAATAGCGCGACCATCTGCGGCATGTCGGTCAGCGCGACCTTCTTGCCCCAGTACCAGTTGGCGGCGGTGCCGATGACGATGCCGGCGACGATCAGGCCGATGTTGTGGAGGCCGGGCAGGAACAAGGTAGCGATGGTGGCGATGAGCATGCCCGCGCCGGCCCACTGGATGCCGCTGCGCGCGGTCTTCGGCGAAGCCATGCGCTGCAGGCCGAGCAGGAACAGGGTGGCGGCGATGAAGTAGCTCAACTTGACGAGGATCAACACACTCATGCTTCTTTCTCCTGAGCTGGATGCAGCGCATCCGCCGGTTTTTTGTCCAGCCGGTGGTATTCGAACATTTCGATGGCGGTCTTGAGCAGGCCGATCATGCCCAGGCCCAGAGAGAACAGACCCAGCGACAGTTGATTGATGGCGCTCGTGTGCGACAGGTAACTGCCGAGCAGGCCGACGGCGATCATGCCGAATGCGTAGAAGGCGAGCACCCAGAGCATCACCATGCCCTTGCGCGGGTTCTGCCAGACCTTCCGCGAGATTTCGTTCTGGGTCCGGGTGGGGTCCTGCAGCGAAGACAGGCCGATCCCGATGCCCATGTAGAGCAAGGCGTAGTTGGCGTCCTCCAGGATCCCGTCCAGGCCGGTCACCAGCGGCTTGATGGCATAACCCAGCGCCGCCAGCATCAACGGATACTGGAGATAGCTGACGGTCTGGAAGATATGCCTTGGGCTGATCGATTTCGCCGCGGGCGCTGCAAAGGCGCGATCCGCGGTCATTTCCCGTCCTGCCCCGGCTTCTTGGACGACTTGAACATGTCGAGCATGCGTTCGGTCACCACGTAGCCGCCGGCGGCGTTGCCGGCACCCAGCAGCACGGCGACGAAGCCGATGGCTTTCTCCAGCGTGGTGTCGGCATGGCCCAGCACCACCATGGCGCCGATCAGGACGATGCCGTGGATGAAGTTGCTGCCGGACATCAGCGGGGTATGCAGGATCACCGGCACCCGCGAAATGATGACGTGCCCGGCGATCGCCGCCAGCATGAAAATGTAAAGCGCTACGAAACCATCCGCCATCGTCGTTCTCCCAGGGTCTGCCGGCATCATAACCGCCGCGTCGGGACAAACCATGGGGCGCCGGGCCGCCCCCATCCCGGCCTTCCCCCGCTTGCGGGGGAAGGAGACAAGCGGGGCGGCGGGGCAGGAAAGATGCCTCGCGGCAGCCGGTTGCGCATCTTCAGGCGGATTTCCTGCACGACGCTGTCAACCGGCGCGCGGCCGGGGCGTTTCCCTTCCTGCGGGCCCGCCGCCCCTCCGACATCTGCTTAGAAGGATTCGCCATGAAGCCTCAGATCCCTGCCCCGCTGCTGTCCGCCCTGGCGGATGCGCGTGCAGCCATGATCGCCAGCCGCCCGGGCCGCCACGGCGAGCGCTGCGGCCGCCGCTGGAACCGCAGGCGTTGAGGGTGGACCGGCATGGCCGACGGCCGATCCAGCGATGCTGACCCTCCCCGCTTTAAGCTTGCGCGCGTGAGCTCCGAAGACACACCCACGCGCGCTGCCTCGGCCGTCCACTCCCCGGTGGCGGCCGAGGATTTTTCTCTCGACAGCTTTCTCGAGGGCATTTCGGCGCGTGCGTTCCGCTTCGCCGAACTGGGACTGCGGCACCGCGAGGACGCCCTGGACGCGGTGCAGGACGCGATGATCCGGATGATGGGCTATCGCGAGCGGCCGTCGGCGGAATGGACACCGCTGTTCTGGAGCATCCTGCGCAGCCGGATCGTCGACATCCAGCGGCGCAGCCTGTTCCGGATGCGCTGGCTGGTGTCGCCCAGCGCGAAGACGACGGACGACGACACCATCGACTGGATCAAGCAGGCGCCCGACGACGCGCCCGGCCCGGCGCGGCTGCACGACAACCGCGAGGCGTATCGATCCGTGGCCACCGCACTGCGCGCGCTGCCCGCGCGCCAGCGAGAAGCCTTCACCCTGCGCGTGCTGGAAGACTGCGATGTCGCCACCACCGCGCGGATCATGGGCTGCAGCGAGGGATCGGTGAAAACCCATCTTTCGCGGGCCCGCGACACTCTGCAGAAACAGTTGGAGGATTTCCGATGACTTCGGGCCATTCACACGACGACCACGATGCCCGCCCCGACGACCGGCTCGCGCAGGCCGCGCGCAGCGCGCATGCTGCGTCGCTGGACCACCTTTCGCCGCGCGTCCGCGCGCAGCTCGCGCAGCGCCGTCGCGCCGCGCTGGCGGAACACGGACGGTCGCCCGCCCCGCGCCGTTGGCCGATGCTCGCGCTGGGCAGTGCGGCTGCGTTGACGCTGGCGATCGGGCTGTTCGCGCTGCGCGACATCGGCGACACCGTCGCGCCGTCGCCGGGCGAGGTCGCGGCGACGCCCATCGGCGTTGTGACGCCGGAGCGGACGCCCGCAGAACCCGCGACGGCGCCGGCCGCAGTCGCACCTGCGGTCGCAGCGACGGATACGGGCGCGGACACGCCCGACCCGGCGGTCGACAGCCTTCTCATCGACGACGCACTGCCGGCCGACCTGCTGGCCGCGGAATTCTCGGGTGCCGACGAAGCCATGGGCTTCGACGCACTGCAGGAAAACCCGGATTTCTATCTGTGGCTGGGCTCGGACAGCGCCCAGGCCCATGGCTCGGAACTGTTATGAACTTCGGAGTTGTCATGAATCGCATGAACCCATTGCCCACCCTGCTGTGCGCGGCGCTGCTCGCCTGCGCGGGCATGACATCCATCGGCACGGCTTCCGCGCAGACGCCGCCACCGCCGCATCGGCAAGCGCAGAACGCGCCGCAGCCGCCGGAGTGGGAGCGCCTGTCGCCGACGCAGCGCGAAGCGATCATCGCGGTAGTGCGCGAGCGCTGGAACAGCAATCCCCGCGAGCGCGGGCGGATGCTGCAACACGCCGAGCGCTGGCAGCGGATGACGCCCGAACAACGCCGCAGCGCGGAAGAAGGCAAGCGCCGCTGGGAGCAGATGTCGCCCGAGCAGCGCAAGGAGGCGCGCGCGGCGTTCGAGCGCGGTCGCGGCCTGCCGCCCGCGGAGCGCGCGGAACTGCGCGAACGCCTGAAAGCGATGACCCCGGAAGAACGTCGCGAATGGCTGCGCACGCACCGCAAGCCGCGCGAGCGCACGCCGTGAATGCAGCGTCGCGTCGTTCGCCGTGGCCCGGGCTGGGATTCGTCCTGCTGCTGGCGATGGGCGCGGTGTTCCGCCAGCCTGCGCCGGCCGCTGCACAGACGTCCGCGACGCCGACGACGCGCGAAGTCGCCTACGGCACGCATCCGGCGCAGCGCTTCGATGTGTATCTGCCGGCGCAAACGAAAGGCGCGGCGACGATCTTCTACGTCCACGGCGGCGGCTGGCGTCTCGGCGACAAGGCGATGCGCGGGCTGATCGAAGCCAAGCAGAAGCGCTGGACCGCCGCCGATGCGATCGTGATTTCGACGAATTACCGGATGCTGCCCGACACCGATCCCCTGGAGCAGGCGCGCGACATCGCGCGCGCGGTCGCCAAGGCGCAGGACACGGTGGCCGCGCTCGGCGGCGATCCGGAAGGCTTCGTGCTGATGGGCCATTCCGCCGGCGCGCATCTGGTCGGCCTGCTGGCGGCGTCGCCCAAGATGGCGGGCGAGTTCGGCGTGAAGCCCTGGCGCGCCAGTGTTTTATTGGATGGCGGCGCGATCGATACCGAAGCGACGATGCAGAGCCGCCACCTGCCGCTGTTCGACGACGCGTTCGGCAAAGACCCGGCCTATTGGCGCGCGGCATCGCCGGTCGCGCAGATCGGCGCGAAGACCGCACCGGTGCTGGCGGTCTGCGCCAGCGGCCGCCGCGACTCCTGCCCGGCCAACCGCGTGTTCCTCGACAAGGCCGCGCGCTACGGCACGCGCACGCAGTTGCTGGAAAAACCGATGTCGCACATGGAGATCAACCGCGACCTCGGCGAAGACAACGACTACACCCGCGAAGTGGAAACCTTCCTGCGCAGCGTGGGTGTGGTGTTGCGCGGCTGAGGCGCCGCGCTCTGCTTTCGTCACCGTGCCTGTCTCACGGTGGCCTTCATGACTCCGGCCGTCGTCCCCGCGCAGGCGGGGACGACGGAGGAATTCATCCGGGTCTGTTTCGACCGGTATTCGACCGTTCGCGCTATTCCTTCGCCCTATCCCCTCGCCCTATCCCTGCGCCCTGTCGTCGATCTTCGATACACGTCAGAACTCAGCCTGAGCGCAGCCGATCAGCGGCAGTCGCCTTCCATCGTCAGCACCGCCGCGTACTGCGCCAGCGGCGCGATCTTCCCCGCAGCGGCCTGACGCTTGGCGTCTTCAAGATAGATGCGCGGCCGGCCCTGGGCATCGGCGGGCGGCGGAACATTGTTCGCGGGTTTGCGCCAGACCCGGATTACCGCCTGCTGCGCCGGGCAGGCGGCATTGGGGATACGGATCAGGTCGTTGAGGATCCACCCGCTCTCGGCCGATGGTTTCGCCTTGACCGGATCGACCAGCCGCGCGCGCGGCTGACAGCGTTTGCCGGTGGAGGCTGCGCCGTAGCGATAAGGCGTGGCGGCATCGGCGGCGAAACTGCCCTGCAGATAGGCGCAGGTCTCCGGAATGATGCGGATGGTGTGGGTCTGCCCGGGCGTCTGCGCGGGGAAGGGCTCGCGCTGGATCTCGGGCTGCGGGCCGGCGGCGCGCGCCGTGGCAATGGAAAGCACCGAGATCGACAGGAAGATTGCAAGACACCAGGAACGCATTCGGATTTCTCCAAGCATTGGGATCGAGGCGAATCGGCGGTGAAAAGCCGGATCGCGAAACGGGATCGATGGGGTTTGGTCGTCTCACGCTCGAACGGATCGGAACGCCGACCAGCGGGGCTACCCTGCCCCGCAGCGGCTGAACCCGGACCGCACGTCGGGGCCGGGGATGCTGCGGCGCAGCATCCGTGACGCCGGTCGTGACGCGTCGCCAGGATCGCCATCACCCACCAAATATCAGGTTCCAACGAAGGCGGCGGCTATGCCATAGTCGGGCGGTTGCATGCGGCCGAGTCGATCACGGCAGGCCGCATGGCTGCAGGTTTTTCCCGCGTGCTGTCTACCGTTCTCACACTTTCTACCTGGGGAGGGTTTCATGCTTGAGCAATATGGACTGATGATCGCGCTGGCCTGCGCGGTCGTGGCGATCCTGTACGGCATCATCTCGGCGCGCTGGATCAATCGACAACCCGCCGGCAACGCCCGCATGCAGGAAATCGCCGGCGCCATCCAGGAAGGCGCACGCGCCTATCTCAACCGCCAGTACACCACCATCGGCGTCGCCGGCGTGGTGCTGTTCGTGTTGATCGGCATCTTCCTGAACTGGCCGACCGCGATCGGCTTCCTCATCGGCGCGGTGCTCTCGGGCGCGGCCGGTTACATCGGCATGAACGTGTCGGTCCGCGCCAATGTCCGCACCGCCGAAGCCGCGCGCAGCGGCATCGGCCCGGCGATGGACGTGGCCTTCAGAGGCGGCGCGATCACCGGCATGCTGGTGGTCGGTCTGGGCCTGCTGGGCGTGGCCGGTTACTACGTGGTGCTGACCGACTACATGGGCATCACCGGCGAAGCGGCGCTGCACGCGCTGGTCGGCCTGGCCTTCGGTTCGTCGCTGATCTCGATCTTCGCGCGACTGGGCGGCGGCATCTTCACCAAGGGCGCCGACGTGGGCGCGGACCTGGTGGGCAAGGTCGAAGCCGGCATCCCCGAGGACGACCCGCGCAACCCGGCGGTGATCGCCGACAACGTGGGCGACAACGTCGGCGACTGCGCCGGCATGGCGGCCGATCTGTTCGAAACCTACGCGGTCACCGTCATCGCGACGATGCTGCTGGGCGGGCTGATGATGGCCGAAGCCGGCAGGAACGCCGTGCTGTATCCGCTGGTGCTGGGCGGCGTGTCGATCATCGCCTCGATCATCGGCGCGTTCTTCGTCAAGGTGAAGGAAGGCGGCTCGATCATGGGCGCGCTGTACAAGGGCGTGATCGTCTCCGGCGTGCTGGCGGCCATCGCGTTCTATCCCATCACCACCCAGCTGATGGCCGACAACAGCCATGGCGCGCTGAACCTGTACATCTGCGCGCTGATCGGCCTGGTGCTGACCGGCGTGATCGTGTGGATCACCGAGTACTACACCGGCACCCAGTTCAAGCCGGTGCAGCACGTCGCGGCGGCCTCCACCACCGGCCACGGCACCAACATCATCGCCGGCCTCGGCGTGTCGATGAAGTCGACGGCACTGCCGGTCATCGCGGTGTGCGTCGCGATCTGGGCCGCGCATCTGCATGGCGGTCTGTACGGCATCGCGATCGCCGCAACGGCCATGCTGTCGATGGCGGGCATGATCGTGGCGCTGGACGCCTACGGCCCGATCACCGACAACGCCGGCGGCATCGCCGAGATGGCCGAGCTTCCGCCGGAAGTGCGCGCCGTGACCGATCCGCTGGACGCCGTGGGCAACACCACCAAGGCGGTCACCAAGGGCTACGCCATCGGTTCGGCCGCGCTGGCCGCGCTGGTGCTGTTCGCCGATTACACCCACAACCTGCAGGCCGCCAATCCGGGCGTGGTGTTCGCGTTCGATCTCTCCGATCACAAGGTCATCATCGGCCTGCTGATCGGCGGCCTGATCCCCTACCTTTTCGGTGCGATGGCGATGGAGGCCGTGGGCCGCGCCGCTGGCAGCGTGGTGGAGGAAGTGCGCCGCCAGTTCCGCGACATCCCCGGCATCATGGAAGGCACCGGCAAGCCCGACTACAGCAAAGCCGTGGACATGCTGACCAAGTCGGCGATCAAGGAAATGATCGTGCCGTCGCTGTTGCCGGTGGCGGTGCCGATCGTGGTCGGCCTGCTGCTGGGCGCCGAAGCCCTGGGCGGCCTGCTGATCGGCACGATCGTCACCGGCCTGTTCGTGGCGATCTCGATGACCACCGGCGGCGGCGCCTGGGACAACGCCAAGAAGTACATCGAAGACGGCCATCACGGCGGCAAGGGCAGCGAGGCCCACAAGGCCGCGGTGACCGGCGATACCGTCGGCGACCCGTACAAGGACACCGCCGGCCCGGCGATCAATCCGCTGATCAAGATCATCAACATCGTGGCCCTGCTGATGGTGCCGCTGCTGCCGGTGAACAAGGTCGAGGGCGGCATGCCCGCCGGCCACGAAGCCGCCGTCGCCGAAGCGACCGCGGCCGCCGAAGCCGCCGCTGCGTCCGCGGCTGCGGCCGCCAACGCGGCGCAGGCCTCGGGTCTGTCCACGGCGGAAGAGGTCCAGGCCGCCGCGGCGGAGGCCGGGATCGACCCGGCACGCACGGCGCGGATCTACTTCGCCACCGGCAGCGCCGATCTGCCCGCCGACGCTTCAGCCACCCTCGATCGTGTGCTGATGACGCTCAAGGGCAGCCAGGAGTCGAAAGCCACGATCTCCGGCTATCACGACCTCACCGGCGACCCGGCCAGGAACGAGGAACTGGCCAAGGAGCGCGCGCAGGCGGTGCAGAAAGCCCTGGTGGACGCCGGTATCGCCGAAGACCGGATCGACCTCCAGAAGCCCAAGGCCACCAGCGGCGGCGGCAATACCGACGAAGCCCGCCGGGTGGAAGTGACGGTGCAGTAAGCGCCGCCCTGACATCCTGACGATTCCACGAACGGCGGCCCCAGGGCCGCCGTTCGCGTTTGCGGCCACGAAACACGATTGCTTGCATTTTTCCTTGCGGGACAATCAGATACGTGCAGTCCGATGCGTGCCGGGGACGCCTTCGCTGGTGTCGCCCGTCGTCCCCGCGAAGGCGGGGACCCATGCCCGAAGCGGTGAAGCGACTCGCGACCTGCCCTGAACACTCCAAGGCATGGGTCCCCGCCTTCGCGGGGACGACGGGCGAAGATACTGTCCGATCAGCCGATTTCCCCGGTTCCCCCGATACAGCCAAGTGGGGCCGCCAGCCAGCGACCGCCGGCCAAGCAATACCTGCTGCGACGCAACATCCGGCGGCGTAGAATGCGCGCCTCTCCGTATCGATTGGAACCCCGACATGGGCCTGGATCGCGTCTCCACCGGCAATCATCCGCCGGACGAAATCAACGTCATCATCGAAATCCCCAAGGATGCCGAGCCGGTCAAGTACGAAGTCGACAAGGCCTCGGGCGCGATCTTCGTCGACCGCATCCTGTCCACGCCGATGCGCTACCCCTGCAACTACGGCTACATCCCGCACACGCTCTGCGGCGACGGCGACCCCGCCGACGTGCTGGTGATCCTGCCGCTGCCGCTGATCCCGGGTTCGGTGATCCGCGTGCGCCCGGTCGGCGTGCTGCGCATGAAGGACGAGGCCGGCAGCGACGAGAAACTGCTGGCGGTGCCGGTGGACAAGGTGTTCTCGGGCTACAGCCACATCGCCGACATCGACCAGGTCAGCCCGCACTGGCTGGAGCGCATCGGCCACTTCTTCGAGCACTACAAGGATCTGGAGAAGGGCAAGTGGGTGAAGCTGGACGGCTGGGGCGACGCCGCCGAAGCGAAACAGCTGATCCTGGAATCGATCGTCCGTTACAACGAGACGCCGGAAGCGGACAAGCCGAACTTCTGAGCTTTTACATCCGCTGTCCGCATCACCGGGAACCCGCGCACTGCGCGGGTTCTTCGGTTCCGGCCGCAGCCAAGCCGCCCGGCGCTTGACACGGCACCGGGCGCTCGGGATATAGGAGGCTGCAAGCCCGCCTATCGCCAGCCGGAGACCCATCGATGTTCCGTATCGAAGAATTCATCACCACCGCCGAACAGGAAGCGATGGAAGCCACCGTGCGCCGCGCCTGCGATGCCGCAGTGCGCGACCCGCTGGCGCAGTTCGTCTTCATCGACCGCTACACACGCTGGAACGGGTATGCCGGTGCGCTGGTCGCCAAGCTGTCGGGCAACATCGGCGAATCGCAGGATCTGTTCCTCGACGCCAACGAACCGGACCATGCGCAGGCGGTGCGCGGCATGGATGTCGCCGGGCATGTGCTGGACGCCACCGTCGACGAACATCTCGACAAGGGCCACCGGGTGCCGCACCGCACCCTCGCCCAGGCCATGCGCAAGGCCGCCGCCGATTACGCCGGGCTGCCGCTGGCCGAGCGCAACGCGCTGTCGGAACCGCCGGCATGGCTGCAGGACGTCGTCGCGCGCACCTTCGTCTGCTACGGCAGCGTGCCGCACGACGCCGAGGCGCTGATCCGGTCGATCGGCACCCACATCGCCTCCGAATCGATGGCCGATCGCGAATACGCGATCATCGACCGCGTATTCCGCGGCGAACGGCATTACGAGGGCTTCTATCAGTATCTGCGCGACCGCGATTTCCGGGTCGAACTGGGCGGCAAACTGGTGCACGCCTACGCCTGGATCACGATCCACGCGACGTTCGAATCGCAGGGCGTGGAAGCCGACCACCTGGCCGAAGCGATGAAGGCGCTGGAACTGGCCGCACGCTTCCGCCCCGAATCGCGCGAACGCATCCTGGAACTGGCGCGCGAGGGCTACCGCAATTTCGCCGAGATCCAGCGCGATTTCTTCGTGCATGCCGAGCGCGAGTGCGCGGCGGCAGCGGATGGGCGGCGACAGGCGGCCTGACTTCCAGACAGGGGAAACCGCCCAGTCAGGCGACACAGATGATTATCAAAATTCTTCGGACGATCGGCTGGATAGTCGTCATTGCTGGAGCAATGATCTGCCTAATGTGCATTCTCATGTTCTTCAATCGGTCGCCTGCGGACTTTGAAGGAACCATTGTGGGCGCTGCTTTAGGCGGCATCCTCGTTATCGGTCTACCGACCTTTTTCGTGGGACTTTTGCTTGTTTCGTTCACCAAGCGGCCATAGCTGCCGCATGCGGCCCAACGCATTCAAGCCGGGCTTACGCGGCTCGGTTTGAGCGGCTCGGCTTGATTCGCGCGTTATCCGGCGTACTCGCCCGCCGCTTTCCCGGCCGCCTTCGCATCCGCAGGCGCCACCGCAACACGGTGGATCATCACCATCATCACCTGGAACCACGGCATCTCATTGCGCAGGGTCACGCCCTGCGCCAGCGGGCGCACCGTCGCGGCGAAGCCATCGAACGCGGCGCGGAACTTCGCGCGACCACCGGGCGCATCGCCATGCTCGGCCCACAACCCTTTCCATTGCCGGATCAGCCGACCGGCGTGCTGGCTCATGGCGGGCAACTGCGGATGCGGCAAGGCTTCGCCGAGCAGGAACGACAGGTGCTGGTTCAGTTCCCACGGGCTCATCACTGCGGGCACGTTCACCGCTTCGCAGGCGAAATCGGCGGACGCCGTCGGATCGGGGACGACCCGCTTCGGCATCCAGCCCTCGCGCGGGGCGTCGTGCGCGCGGCCCTGCGCGACCTTGTCCCAGAATGCGCCTCCGCCGACGGTGTCGCAGACCAGATGGATGCGCGACTGCACCGCGTCGTTGAGCACGCGATGCTGGCGCCAGGTGTCGAAGATCCAGCATTCGCCGGCGGCCATGTTGATGGTGTGACCGTCGCATTCGAACTGCACCGTGGGCTGGGTCACGATCGGCACGTGCACGCGCACGCGCTCGGTCCAGTAATAGCCCTGATCGGCATGACGGGTCACTTCCGCCTGGCCGGCGAGGCGCATCAGCCGGGTGCGGCCGACGGTGGCGCCCAGGCTGGCCAGCGTCTGCCGCAGATAGGGACAGCGCTGCAGGTGCGGAGTGGGACGCATGACGCCGGAGAAGGCTTCGTTGTCGGGATCGCCGTCGACCGCCAGCAGCGGCAGCATGGAATTGCCCGGAAAGCCCTGCGGATGCGGCTTCCAGACCGACTCGCCGAGGGCTTCAATTTCCTGCGCGAGCACGACCGCATCGAACAGCAGCGGCAACTGGATGAAGGGCACCTGGAGTTTCAAGGCTCGAACCTGCGTGAGCGGCGTGTAGGCGGAATTGTAGGCCGTCGGGCCGGTTCGGGTTTGATCGGGATCAGTCCGCACGGAAAAGCCCCGGGGACCGGGGCCTGGAAGCAAACGCAACGGCAAATCCCCCCTGCCCCCCTTTTTCAAAGGGGGGAAATACCCCCGTAGCCGCACTTGCACTATCAACCAACCCTGCACCATCAACCAACCCTGCACCGCCAACCAAGCCTGCATCAACAGGCTGCTTGCGCCGCACACCCACCCCCGTCTGAAACGCTTTGCGCTTCGCCCCCTTTGAAAAAGGGCCAGAGAAGATCTGCTTTTGATTCGCCCCCTTTGAAAAAGGTGGCTACGGGGGATTTGCTTTTGACTTGCCCCCACGCAATGCAACGCGCAGACACGCATGAACGCACGATCAGAACTTCTGCTGGTACTGCATGTAGAAGAAGCCGCCGCCCGGCAGGTCGTAGGCGCCGTCGAACGAATGCGCGAACGCGTTGCGTGTGACCGGCGGATCCTTGCCGAAGACGTTGCGGGCGCCCAGCGAGACCTTCCCGTTCCACGGCGTTTTCCAGCCCACCTGGACGTCGTGATGGAAGCGCGCCGGGATGTGGTTCTCGAAGCGCAGGAAATTGCCGTTGGCGTCGAAGATGTCCTGGTTGCACAGCTCCTGAGGGGTGATGCCGTATTCGAAATAGTTGCCGCCGGCGCAGCCTTCGTCCATGTCGGAGTAGTAACGCACCGCCCACGTGGCGTCCCAGTCGCCCTTGCGCCACGAGGTGGTGAGGTTCGAGCGCAAACGCCAGGCCGGCGCGCCGTTGTAGGTGCCGACCACGCCGAACAGCGTGTTCTCGCTGGCATAGCTGCTGTCCCATTGGAACGCGAACCGGCCCCATGCGGTCTCCGGCATGGCGTAGGTGACCTGCAGGTCGTAGCCCTCCACCTCGCCCTGGTTCAGATTGAACTGGCTCTGGCGCAGATCGATGATGTTGCCGGTGGCGTCGCGGGTGACGAACGAGCAGAACAGGTCGCGCTGGGCCGGGTCGGCGGCGGCGCCCGGCGAACCCGGCGTGCCGTAACAGGCGGTGAGGATGGCCTGCGAATTGCGGAAGGTGATCACGTCCTCCAGGGTGATGTTGTACCAGTCGAGGGTGATGTTCAGGCCCGGAATCCAGCTCGGGCTGTAGACCACGCCGACGCTTTTCGTCTCGCCGTATTCCGGCTTCAGCCCCGGATTGCCGCCCTGCAGCGAGCGGATCTGTCCGTTGGGCTGGAACACGCCGGCGACCGGAACGCTGTCGGCGGTGCAGCGCGCGGCGTCGGTGGTGGCCAGGCCGATGTTGAGCGTGTTGCAGGGATCGACCGCCGCCGGGAAGCTCTCGGCGCCGCCCAGGAACAGGTCGATCACGTCCGGCGCGCGGAACGATTCCGAGAACGTGCCGCGGAACAGCAGATCGTCGTGCACCTGCCATTTCAGGCCGATCTTCTTCGATGTATCGCCGCCGATGTCCGGAGCGACGGTGGTGCCGCCGAAGAAGCCGGACGAATCGTAATCGGACTTGCGCGCGGCCACGTTGAGCTCCAGCAGTTTCGCGCCCGGAATGTCGGCCAGGATCGGCACGTTCAACTCGAGGTACATTTCGTCGACGTTGACGCTGCCGCTGGTCGGTTCGCTGAAGTTGCTGGAGGAACCGCCGCCGGCCACCAGCGCATCGGGCGAGTTGTCGAAGGCGGTGCGGCGATGTTCCAGGCCCACCGCGAAACCGAGCGGACCGGCCGGCAGATCGAACAGCGTGCCCGACAGATTCGCGAAGTAATCCTTCGTGGTCATTTCCTGCGACGCGGTCAGCGTGTAGCCGATGTAGCGGTTCATCGCGTCGTATTCGGCGCGCGTGATGACGCCTGCCGCGAGGCCCAGGTCCGGGCCGCCGAAAAGGTTGTACGGCACGCAGCCGGCGATGACCGCACCGGCGCCGTCGAGGCATTCCAGCGCGCCGGTGGTCGGGTTGCGGCGCGAGTCGCCCACGGCGCGGCGCAGGTTGAACAGGTTGATGAAGTTCTCGCCGCGCTGGCTGGTCCGCGAATTCAGGAAGGAATAACCGGCATCCCAGTACAGGTCGCGGCCGGCCAGATCGAACGAACCGTCCAGCGACAGCGTCACCGCGGCGTTGTCGTTGTCGAAATACGGTTTGCGCGGACCCACCGCGATGGCGCGGAAGTTGGCCTGGCGCAGATCCTGTCCGAACGGGTTGAATACGTTGCCGGCGGTCGGCGCGAACGCCCACTGCGGGCCTGCGAGGCCGCGCGTGTCCATCGTCAGCGGCACTTCCGCCAGTTGCTGGTCGGAGTCGCGCTTGACGTACACCGCCTGCATGTTGGCGTTGATGCGGTCGGTCAGGCGCAGGCTGCCCTGGCCGTAGATGTTCATGCGCGAGATCGGCTGCAGCAGATAATTCACCGGCGCGAAGTTGTAGCGGTCGGAGCTGCCGGAGCCGTCGAAGGTGTAGTCGACGAATGCGCGGTAGTCGGTCGATTGTCGACCGTCTTCGCCCGGCCGCAGCGTCACGCTGGTTCCGGAGATGCCGGTTCCGGGACCGGTTCCCGCGCCGTTGTCCACGATGGTGCAGGTGCGGAAGCCGGCCGGATTGGTGATGAACGCATCGGCGCAACGCGTGAAATTGCCGTAGGCGTTGGTGCCCGAGCCGAAAATGCCGCCCGAGGCCAGATCGCCGCCGCCGAAATTCGGCACCGACGAAATGCTGCGGTCGCCGGCATATACCGGCTCCTGATCCTGATAGGCGACGTTGACCACCGCGCTCCAGCGGTCGCTGGAGGATCCCACGGTGAAGTCGTAGGACTGCTGGAAACCGTCGCCCTTGCTGTAGCCGCCGACATAGACGTTGGCTTCGGCGCCGTCGAAATTCTTTCGGGTGATGACGTTGATCACGCCGGCGATGGCGTCGGAACCGTAGATCGCCGAGGCGCCGTCCTTCAGCACTTCGACGCGCTCGATCACCGACACCGGAATGGAATTGAGATCGACCACGGCATTGTTGGTGATGCCTGCGGTGACCCAGCGCCGGCCGTTGACGAGGATCAGCGTGCGGGTCGCGCCGAGCCCGCGCAGCGACACGTTCTGGGTGCCGTCGCTGCCGTTGGTGGTGGTGGTGACGTTGCGCAGCGCGCCGCCGTCGCTGGCGGTGATGTTGAACAGGATGTCGCCGATCGACGTCTGCCCGGACGCTTCGATCGCGGCGCGATCGATGACCAGCACCGGCGAGGTGCCTTCCACTTCCGAACTGCGCGGAATGCGCGAACCGGTGACGACGACGGTATCGAGATCCTCCTCATTCGGCGCGTCCTGGGCCTCGCCGATCATCGGCACCAGCGCGGCCAGGACGGCCAGCGGCAGTGCGGCGGGTTTCAATACGTTCCTGCTTGGCGCGTTCTTGTCGGGCGTGAAAATCATCGTCGTCTCCATTGAGTGTGATTGCGGCACCGGCGACACCCGCGCGCGACGCGTTCGACGAAGCGTTGTCGGGAGTGGCGCGAAGGCGGTCGCCGCGCATTCGCGGCGCGTGCAGCGGGGGTGGGGTGTTAGTGCACCGTTAAAGGCCGGACCACAGTACGTTCCGCATCGCGGGCGCGCTTTGCACGGAAGGTTTCGTGCCTGTGCCGACCTTGGCGCGAATCCGCGCCGCTTCGCGGGCGGTCTGGCGATATGCGGTGGCGGTGCTGAGGAAGCGCGCGCGGAATGCGCGGGCGAAGCTGCAACTGTTGTCGAAGCCGCAGGCAGCGCCGATCTCGCTGATCGAATAATCGGTGGACGCCAGCAGATCGCAGGCGTGTTCCAGCCGCAGTCGCACCGATGCCGCCTGCGGGCTTTCTTCGTAGATTTCGTGGAAGGTCTTCGACAGATACCAGCTGGAGAAACTGGTCAGCTCGGCCAGTTCGGTCAGACGCACGACCCGGTTGCGATGACCGTCCAGGAACAGGCGCGCGCGCTGCAGACGACCGAACACCTGACGCTTGCGGCGCACGGAACGCCCCGGGCAGCGCGAGATGCCGCCGTCCATGACCCGCTGCAGCGCGCACAGGTGCGCCAGCATCGAAGGCAGCGCGCGCAGGGCCGCTTCATCGCTGCCCGATCGTTCGCCGGTTGCCGCGCCCGCCATCGCATCGCGGCCGTTGCGCCACAGCCGGATCGCGATCCGCAGGTCGCGCAGGCTCATGCCGCCGCGGCCCGGCAGCAGTTCGCTGCGCCGGCCGCCGCCGGGGTCGGCCGGCAGCAGCACGCCCACAGTGGCGCCGGAACGTCCGGCCTGCAGCTCGGGCGCGGAATCGCGGTCCAGGGCCAGCCATTCGCCCCGCCGCAGCGTGAAACTGCCTTCCCGCGCCGCCACGCGGGTTTCTCCGCGCAACTGGATCCAGATCGAGAACCCGCTGGCGCCGGTCCGCAGGCTGCCCATGCGGGCGACCGCCAGCCAGCGCGCCGTGGCGTCGCCTGCGCTGCGTTCCGACACGAAGTGTCCGAGATCGACCGCGTTGCCGCGGTCGGCGAAGAATGGAATGGGGGTGCCCTGCATGTGCCTGCTCCGTGCCGAATCGGAGCTCCGGTGTGACCGGATCGCGGCGGAAGCGCCGGAAATCGTGCGGAGATTTCGCCTAAATCGGCGCGAACCGGTTCCGAAATCGTTCCGAAACCTTGCGGATCAACGGCTTGCGGACAACTCCTGGGAAATCAGCGTTTGCCCTCGGCGAACGCCGACAGCGGCGTCAGGCCGATGTCGGTCTGCATGTCCTCGATCACCGAGAGATACACCGCATCCTGACCGGGGTGATACGTCACCCCTTCCAGGTACCAGTCGACTTCGCCGAGGCACGGCGCGGGCAAGTCGGACTTGCCGGCGACCGCGACCAGACGCCAGCGCCAGAAGCAGCCCGGGCCGGCATCCATCACCCGCACGCCGGCGGGCGTCGCGACCAGGGTGCGATTGCGGCGTTGCGTGCCCACCCGGTCGACCGTACGCACATCGCCCAGATCCAGATCGGCGCTGCGGATCTCCGACTTCGACATGCTGGCCAGCACGATGCGCCGGTGGCGCGGATCCACCACCGCGACCGCGACATCCACGACCTCGGCCAGCGGTCGCCAAGGCTCGCGGCTGCGGTCGTACAGGGTCACGCCCAGACGCCCCTCGCCGCGGTCCGCGACCACCAGCAGGCGGCCGGGATCGGGATGATAGGCGGCATGCACCGGTTGCCCGTCCGGCACCGGCAACCGGGTCAAACGGCCGCGGCCCGGCTCCAGTTCGTAGAGGGCGCTGCCTTCCCGACGGCCTTGGGCGCCCACCCGGCCGATGACCAGCGCCCGCTGCGAGTCGGCGCGCCACATCGCCGGATGCCGCGGCATCGGCATGAAGCCCTCGAACGATCGCAGGGTTTCGGGACGCGTCTGGTCCAGCCACCACAGGCGCATGTCGCCGGTACGGTTGGAGACGAACAGCAGTTGCCGGCCATCCGGGGCGATCGCCGGTATCAGATTGGAGCCGGTGCTATCGAACAGCACCCGCGAGCCCGCCATCGCATTCCCGTCGTCGGCGACCGCGACCCGTCGGGAGCGCGAACGCACCAGTTCCACCTCGAACGCTACCGTGCCGCTGCCGATCGACACGGTCGGAAACAGGAAGCTGTGATCGCCGCCGATGTGATCGGTGACCCGGCCGGTGTCCAGCGCGAGCGTGGACAGCATCACCTTGCCGTCGATATAGCGCGAGAACAGCAGGTGGCGGCTGTCGGGCGTCCACGCCAGGCCATAGATGTTGGTGCGCAGGTCGGTCAGCCGCTGCGCTTCGCCGCCGCCGGCGGGGATCCGCCACAGATCGGCCAGCGACACGTTGCGCTGGAACGCGATCCAGCGGCCGTCGGGCGACACCACCGGCGCCAGGTCCTCGTCGGCCGGCGTCTTCGGGTAGTCGATGCGTTCCCAGCGGCCGTCTTCCAGCGTCATCCGGTAGAGCGCTCTTTCGCCCGCAGTCGCTGCCGCGCCTGCGGAAGCCGGAGTCGGGGACGAACCGCCGGTGCGTCCCGCGCCGACCAGCGCCCTGCCGTCCGGAAACCAGCCGACCGGATGCGCTTCGCCGCCGATGCATTCGCCCAGTTCGCGCGCGGCGCCGCCCGCGGCCGGAATCGCCATCACCAGACAGCGCCCGCCGCCCGAACGCACGAACGCGATCTGGCGTCCGTCGGGCGACCACGCCGGCACCAGGTCGAACTGCTTCGCTGCCGGTTCGGTCAATGCGCGCGGCGGCACCGCCGCCGAGGTCTGCAGCATCAGATTCGAGCCCGAGCCCCGCTCCGCCGCACGGCTGTAGACCACGACCGCACCGTCGGGCGAGAGACTGGGCCGCTCCTCGGCCTGCGGCAGCGAGGCGATCCGCTGGTAATCCGGTACCGGTGCGCTGGCGACATCCGATGCGTCAACGACGCCCGGCGTCGAGGCATCGGCGGCAGGCGACCGGCCGCGCCATTGCCACACCGCCGCGGCGGCGACCAGCGCCAGCACCGCGACCGCTGCGGCGATCCGAAGCCCGCGCGCGCGGCCGGGCTTCGCTGCGGATGCGGCCACGGCTTCCACCGGCACGGCCGGCGCTTCGAGGTTTGGCGCTTCGAGCTGCGGCGTTTCGACCAGCCATTCCACCGGCGCGATCAGGCGGTAACCCTGCTTGGCCAGGGTTTCGATGTAACGCGGACGTTCGCGATCGTCGCCCAGCGCCTTGCGCAGTTGCGTCACCGCCTGGGTCACCACGTCGTCGGTGGGCAGCGTGTCCGGCCACACCCATTCCAGCAGCGCCTCGCGGCTGACCGGACGCCCCGCGTGCGCCACCAGCGTCAGCAGCACGCCCAGCGATTTCAGCGTCACCCGCACCGGCTCGCCGCCGGCGATCGACGCGATCTCGCGAAGCGGAATGTCCACGATCCGTTCGCCGATGCGCAGGCGATCGGAAGGATGCGGCTCCAGCAGATTCCGGTGCGATTTCAGCATGGGCGGGCGGGGGAAGAACGCACGATGCGACGTTGGCCGCAGCTTAGCAGGCCATCGCCGCGCCTCGCCCTGCCGTAATGCACGCATCGCGGCGCCAACCGACAAACTCGGCAAAGCCGCGCTGCGGTATCCGCGGCGCGGCACGCGCATCGACGCGCATCACCCGGCGCGCGCGCGCGCCGCCGACAATCCGATCAGGCGCGAGACCACGATCGCGATGAACATCACGCCCGCGAACATCTCCAGCATCACCAGCGCGCGCGCCGGCGGCGTCACCGGCACGATGTCGCTCAAACCGACGCCGGACAGCACGCTGAAACTCATGAACAGCAGCTCCATCCAGGTGCGCGCGGCCTCCGGCGACGTCGGCGCGGAAAAACTGCCGGGGTACCACGCCTGGCACACCGAGAACGCGAACGTCCACGACCAGGCCAGCAGGGTGAACGTGGCGCCCACCGCCAGCAGTTCGTCCAGGGTGACGCGATGGTCGCCCAACATATAAATGATGAGTCCGATGGCGGCGTAGAAATACAGCGCGGCTTCCAGCATCTGCGCCACCGGCAACAGCGCGCGCAAGCCTGCGAAGTCCGCCAGCAGCGACATCGTCACCGCCGGCACCGCCATCAGCCACGCCACCCAGTTGATCGTGGGGCTGCGGTTGACCACCCACAGCACCAGCGCCAGCACCACGATGCCGAACACGCCGAACACCGCGCGGCCGGTGCTGGATTCTCCCAGCACCGGATACAGCACCACCGCCAGCAGTTGCGCCGCCAACAGCAGACCGGCCGGATGCCGGCGCAGCTGCGCGATCGTCTTCAGTACCGCTCTGTTCATCGCGCTGCCGCACTCCATTCGCGTTCCACGTCGAGGACCGCACGCGCCCATGCTGCCATGAACGGAATACCGACGGTGTCGTACTCGTAGCGGTCGTCGTTGTAGATGCCGTCCGCGTTGACGCGAATGCTGGCGGCCAGCATGCATTCCACGCCGGACTCGCGATCGACCACGTACGCCACTTCGCTCAGCGATCCGTAGGCCATGCCGGACTTGCCGGACACGCTCAAGCCATCGGGATAACGCGCGTGGCCGTCGCCGACGAAGAACCAGCGCGCGTGACCATCCGGATAATCGCTTTCGGGATAGACCGGCGACACGCTGTCGCGCGGACGCAGCGCCAGCGCCCGCAGCAGCCGCGCGCGCAGGGCGCCGTCGATTCGCCAGCGCTGCGCGACCGGCACCGATTCGGGCGTCACGAAGGCCTGCAGCATGCGCAGGCTGTCGGCCAGCGGCAGGAAATTCGCATGCGAAAAATCGTGCGGACCCGGGGTCGTGCTGCCGTCGTCGTTGCGCCAGCCTTCGCCGAGCAATGCGCGGCCGAACGGGAACCGCCGCGCTGTCGCGACGACCACCGGGAAACGGTGCAATGCGCCGCCATCGGCGGACAGCAGCTCGCCGCCGCCGCTGCGCCGGTTCGCTTCGATGTCGGACGAGCCCAGCCGCGCGATCAGGCGCGCGTGCGGATAGCCCAATGCGCGAAGTCGGCGATGAATGACGTCGCCGCCCAGCAGGTCGTACCAGCGATTGAACGGGCGGTTGTCGCTGACCGCGAAGGTGCGATCGATGCCGCGCGCGAACGTGTCGTCCAGCGGCTCGTCGCCCCACTCGCCGCTCGCCGGTGCGGCGTGCAGGCGCAGCACGCTGTCCGCACCGCCGCCCGCGGCCTGCACCGCTTCGGCCATCAGCAGCGCCATCGGCAATTTCGCCACGCTGGCGGCGGGAAACCAGCGCCGCGGCATGAGGCCGCGATCGTGGACGACATGACGCCGCGCGCCATCGGCATCGCGCACGATCCGAACCCAGCGCAACTGCACCGCATGCTGCGGATCGTCGACCCGCGCTGCGAGCGCGGCCGGCATGCGAGCGAGGACCGCGGACCAGGCCGCATCCGCGCGCAGCGCATCCGACCGCAGCGGAGATCCGCCGATAGAGGCACTCGATCGATGCGGCAGCGCGATGGCCCCGAGACCGAGCGCCGAGAGCGACAGGAATCGACGCCGATCCATCGCGTTCAACGCGCCCCGCATCGTACAAAACAACCGGCGCCGCAACCCGCGTGTTGCGGTGCCGCATCGTGCCGATCCTGCATGCGCGCGTCTCCCGATCGATAAGTCGGATCGAACATACCCGATCATCGACGACAGATCATCGATGTCGTGCAGTCGCGCACGGGGTGTCCCGCGGACGCCCGCGGGCCGCGCCGTGCGGGGGCGTGAAAACGAATGCACCGCGACGGCGGCCCCGTCCGGACTGAGGCCGGGCATGAATACGATTACAGCGGGCTCGCTCTGGGTCGATGCGGCTCCTAAGCTCCGGGGGTTTACGCGTCGCCCGCATCCTGCGGCACCGGCCATCTGCACCGTTCCGAGGAGTCGAGTCACGCATGACAGTCACCGACCACACTGCCCGCGCCACCACGGATGGTTCCACGCTCGCGAGTTCCACACCGGCAGGCGCCACGCCGGCCAGCCTGCTTCCGGCCTTCCGCGCCGCGCTGGCGATGACCCGCAGCGATATCCAGGCCGTGCCGGCGGCGCGCGCCGCCCTGCGCGCCGCCGCCGATGTCTGTCGCGACGCACTGGCGCAGCGCTGGGCCACGACCCAGGCCGAGGACGCCCGCCGGGGGCCGTCCAGCCGCCGCGTGCACTACCTGTCGATGGAATTCCTGATGGGCCGCGCGCTGCGCAACGCGCTGGCGGCGCTGCAACTGGAACCCGCGCTGGCGGAAGAACTGTCCGCACGCGGGCTGTCGCTGGCCGACGTGCTGGAAACCGAGCCCGACGCCGCGCTGGGCAACGGCGGCCTCGGCCGGCTCGCCGCCTGCTTCCTCGACTCCTTCGCCGAAACCGGCCTGCCCTCGTTCGGCTACGGCCTGCGCTACCGCTACGGCATGTTCGCGCAGGGCACCCAGGACGGCCGCCAGATCGAGCGTCCGGACGACTGGCTGCGCCACGGCGCGCTGTGGGACATCGAACGTCCGGACGTCGAGTACATCATTGGCTTCGGCGGACAGGTCGAATCCGACGGCATCGGCGGACGTCGCTGGCAGCCGGCCGAACGGGTGCTCGCCCGCGCCTACGACTTCATCGTGCCGGCACATCACGGCGAACGCGTGTCGACCCTGCGCCAGTGGCAGGCCAGCGCCGAGGACGCGATCGACTTCGCCGCGTTCTGCCGCGGCGACCACGCCGGCGCCGCGCGCCATCTGGTCGCCGCCGACGCGCTGAACTGGGTGCTCTACCCCGACGACAGCACCGACGCCGGCCGCGAGCTGCGGCTGAAGCAGGAAGCGCTGCTGGTCAGCGCCTCGCTGCAGGATCTCATCGCCCGGCATCTCGCCGAAGGCCGCCCGCTGGATGCGCTGGGACAGGGCAACGCGATCCATCTCAACGACACCCACCCGGCGCTGGCGCCCGCGGAACTGATGCGCCTGCTGATCGACGATCACGGCCTGGGCTGGGACGAGGCCTGGGCGATCACCCGCCAGGCGGTGTCGTACACCAATCACACGCTGATGCCCGAAGCGCTGGAAACCTGGCCGGTGCGGATGTTCGAAGCGCTGCTGCCGCGCCATCTGGAAATCATCTACCGCATCAATCATGAATTCCTCGCCGATGTCCGCGCGCGCCATCCGGACGACCCGGCGCTGGTGCAGAGCGTGTCGCTGATCGACGAAACCCGCGGCCGCCGGGTGAAGATGGCCGCGCTGGCGGTGCTGGCGTCGCACAAGGTCAACGGCGTCGCGAAACTGCATTCGGAACTGATGGTCGATACGATCTTCGCCGACTTCGCGAAACTCTTCCCCGACCGCTTCATCAACGTCACCAATGGCGTCACCCCGCGACGCTGGCTGCAGCAGGCGAACCCGGGCCTGTCGTCGCTGCTGGACGACACCATCGGGAACGACTGGCGTCGCGACCTGGGCGCGCTGGCGCAACTGCGCGATCACGCGAACGACCGCATCGTCGGCCAGCGTCTCGCCATAGTGAAACAGGCCAACAAACAGCGGCTCGCCGCGCTGATCCGCCATGAGCTGGGCATCGAAGTCGATCCGGCCTCGCTGTTCGACGTGCAGATCAAACGCATCCACGAATACAAGCGCCAGCTGCTGAACCTGCTGCACGTGGTGGCGCGCTACCAGGCGATGGTGGCGCAGCCCGATGGCCCGGACGGCAACGGCTGGACGCCGCGCACGGTGATCCTGGCCGGCAAGGCCGCATCGGCGTATCACACCGCGAAACAGATCATCCGCCTCGCCCACGACATCGGCCGCACCATCAACAGCGATCCGCGCATCGGCGGCAAGCTCAAACTGGTGTTCATGCCGAACTACGGCGTGAGCCTCGCCGAAACCATCATCCCCGCCGCCGATCTGTCCGAACAGATTTCCACCGCCGGCACCGAAGCCTCCGGCACCGGCAACATGAAGTTCGCGATGAACGGCGCGCTGACCATCGGCACCTGGGACGGCGCCAACATCGAAATGGCCGAAGCCATCGGCGAATCCGATCTGTTCGTGTTCGGCCTGCGCACCGGCGACATCGCGAAACTGCGCGCGGTGGGCTACGACCCGCGCTGGATCGCCAGCCAGAACCCGCAACTGCAGCAGGTGCTGGACGCGATCGGCAACGGCGCCTTCAGCCCGGGCGAACCGAAACGCTATCGCGCGCTGATTGACGGCCTGCTCGGCGCCGATCCCTATCTGCTGCTCGCCGACTTCGCCGACTACGTCGCCGCCCAGGCGCGCGTCGATGCGCTGTATCGCGACCGGGACGCGTGGAACGCCTGCACGCTGCGCAACATCGCCGGCATGGGCTTCTTCTCCACCGACCGCACCGTCCGCGAGTACGCCGAGAACGTCTGGGCAGCACCGAAGCACAGCGGCCGACGCGGCTGAGCATGCTCGCGCAGGGGGACATCGACGCACTACTGGCGGCGCGACACGCCGACCCGTTCGCGGCGCTCGGCCTGCACGCCGATGCCGCCGGAAAGCTGTGGATCCGCGCGCTGCTGCCGGGCGCCGACGCGGTCGAACTGCTCAACGCCGCCAGCGGCCGATCGCTGACCGACCTGCTGCACCATCGCGACGGTTTCTTCGAAGCGCGCGTGCCGCTGCGTCGCAAACGCTTCGATTACCGGCTGAAGGTCCGCTGGCACGATGGCAGTGTAGGCACCTACGCGGACACCTTCGCCTTCGGCCCGCAGATCGGCGAAGACGCGTTGCTCGCCTTCCGCGAAGGTCGCGAGCTGCGGCCGCAGAATTTTCTCGGCGCGCATCCCTGCACGATCGACGGCATCGACGGTGTGCGCTTCGCGGTCTGGGCGCCGAACGCGCACCGGGTCAGCGTGGTCGGCGATTTCAACGCCTGGGACGGTCGCCGCCATCCGATGCGGCTGCGCCATACCGCCGGCGTATGGGAGATCTTCGTGCCGCACGCCGCGGTCGGCGATCTCTACAAATTCGAACTGGTCGCCGCCGACGGCATGCTGCTGCCGACCAAAGCCGACCCGTTCGCGCGCGCCGCGCAGCTGCGGCCCGATACCGCCAGCAGGGTCGCCGCCGCGTTGCCGATGCGCGCGCTGCCGCCGGAACGCGCTGCCGCCAACGAGCGTCATGCACCGATCAGCATCTACGAAGTGCATCCCGGCTCATGGCGTCGCAACGACGACGGCAGCGTTCCGGATTGGGACGCGCTCGCCGCGCAGCTGCCGGCGTACGCGGCCGACCTCGGCTTCACCCACATCGAACTGATGCCGGTCTCGGAATATCCGTTCGACGGTTCGTGGGGCTACCAGACGCTGGGCATGTTCGCGCCGACCGCGCGCTTCGGTCCGCCGGAAGGTTTTTCGCGCTTCGTCGAAGCCTGCCATGCGCACGGTTTGGGCGTGATCGTCGACTGGGTGCCCGCGCATTTTCCGAAGGACGCGCACGGTCTCGCGCAGTTCGACGGGACGGCACTCTACGAATACGGCGACCCGCGCGAAGGCGAGCATCGCGACTGGGGCACGCTGATCTACAACTTCGGCCGCACCGAAGTGCGCGCGTTCCTCGCCGGCAGCGCGCTGCACTGGCTGGAACAGTTCGGCATCGATGGGCTGCGCGTCGACGCGGTGGCGTCGATGCTCTATCGCGACTATTCGCGCAATGCAGGCGAGTGGGTGCCGAACGCGTTCGGCGGCCGCGAGAATCTGGAAGCGATCTCGCTGCTGCAGACCATCAACGCGCGCATCGGCGGCGATGTGCCCGGTGCGATCACGCTCGCCGAAGAATCCACCAGCTTCCCGGGCGTGTCCGCGCCCACCGACACCGGCGGCCTGGGCTTCCACTACAAATGGAACATGGGCTGGATGAACGACACGCTGCGCTACATGCAGGAAGATCCCGTGCATCGGCGCTGGCATCACGACACGATGACGTTCGGCCTTGTCTACGCTTTCAGCGAGAACTTCGTGCTGCCGCTGTCGCACGACGAAGTGGTGCACGGCAAGGGCTCGCTGCTGCAGAAAATGCCCGGCGACGCTTGGCAGAAGTTCGCGAATCTGCGCGCGTATCTAGGCTTCATGTGGGCGCACCCGGGCAAGAAGCTGCTGTTCATGGGTCAGGAGTTCGCGCAGCCATACGAGTGGCGTCACGATGAAGCCTTGCCATGGCATCTGCTGGAAAGACCCGATCACGCCGGCATGCGCGAACTGGTGCGCGATCTCAACGCGCTGTACCGCGCCACGCCCGCGCTGCACCATCTCGACTGCGACAGCGCCGGCTTCGCGTGGATCAGCGGCGATGACAGCGATCAGTCGGTGTTCGCGTGGATCCGTCGCGACGGCCACGGCGGCACGGCGCTGGCGATCTGCAACTTCACCCCCGTACCGCGCCACGGTTACCGGCTGGGCGTGCCCGACGACGGCGCCGCGCACTGGCGCGAAGCCCTCAACACCGACTCGCGCCACTACGGCGGCACCGATCTGGGCAACGGCATGCAGACGCTGCATGTCGATGCCGTACCCGCGCACGGCTGCGCGCGTTCGTTATCGCTGACGTTGCCGCCGCTGGCGACATTGATGTTGGTGCCGGCATGAACCATCACAGCGTGTATTGCGCATGGTTCAAAGCCGTCATCCCCGCGCAAAGGCGGGAAGCGCTTTACAACAGCCGGAGGCTGGTCATCCATGCCCTCGCCCTCTGTGGGAGCGACGCAAGTCGCGACAGACAGCGGAAATGTTTTGACCGTTCAGTCACGACTTCCGTTGCTCCCACATGCGTCGCTCCCACAGACGATGAGTGACCTTCTGCCAGAATGCCTGCTGCCCGGCCGCGCCGCGCCGCTCGGCGCGCATGTCGTCGATGACGGCATCCAGTTCGCCGCGTTCTCGCAGCGCGCGAAACGGATCGAGCTTTGCGTATTCGACGCCAGCGGCACGCACGAGCTGAAGCGCTACCCGCTGCCTGCGGTCGAAGACGGCGTGTTTTCCGGCGTGCTGCCCGGCGCGCAGCCGGGTCTGATCTACGGCTATCGCGCGTACGGCAGCTGGAAACCCGAATCCGGCTATCGCTTCAACCCGCACAAACTGCTGCTCGATCCCTACGCCCGCGAGATCGTCGGCCGCTTCGACTGGCGCCCGGAACACTTCGCCCACGTGCAGGGCCATCCCGAAAGCGCGCGCGTGCTCGATACCCGCGACAACGCCGCGTTCGCATTGAAGGCGCGGGTGACGCCGCCGCTCGCGACGCGCGTATCGCAGCGCCCGCGTCGTCCGCTGTCGGAAGTCGTGCTGTACGAGTTGCACGTCAAGGGCTTCACGATGACGCTGCCCGGCATCCCCGACGCGCTGCGCGGTACTTATGCCGGGCTGGCGCATCCCGCGGCGATCGCGCATCTCCAACGCCTCGGCATCACCACACTGTCGCTGCTGCCGATCCACACCGCGATCGACGAACATGGCGTGCACGAACGCGGCCTGCGCAACTACTGGGGCTACAACACCATCGGCTTTTTCTGTCCGGACGCGCGCTACGCGGCATGTCGCAGCGGCGGGAATGAGGATGCCGGTGCGGTCATCGAGGAATTCCGCGCGATGGTCGCCGCGCTGCAGGCGGCAGGGTTCGAGGTGGTGCTGGACGTGGTGTTCAACCACACGGCCGAAGCCGACGAAGACGGGCCGACGATCAGTTTCCGCGGCCTCGACAACCCCAGCTGGTATCGACTGAAAACCGACGATCGCAGCCGCTACGAGAACGCCAGCGGCTGCGGCAATACATTGCGCGTGATCCATCCGCGCGTCACCCAGTTCGTGCTGGATTCGCTGCGCTATTGGGTCGATGTCATGGGCGTCGACGGTTTCCGCTTCGATCTGGCGCCCGCGCTCGGCCGTACGCGACAGGGCTTCGATCCATCGGCGCCGTTCTGGGTCGCGCTGCGCCAGGATCCGACGCTGTCGCAGGTGCATCTGATCGCCGAGCCCTGGGACCTGGGTCATGACGGCTACCAGCTCGGACGCATGCCCGGCCGTTTCCTCGAATGGAACGACCGCTTCCGCGACGGCGCGCGCAACTACTGGCTGGGCCACGATGCGCACCACGGCACCGCCATCGGCCGCAGCGAATTCGCGCGCCGCTTCACCGCATCGAGCGATCTCTTCCATCACGGCCATCGCCTGCCCGCCGCCAGCGTCAACTTCGTCGCCGCGCACGACGGCCGCACGCTCGCCGATGTCGTGAGCTATCGCGACAAGCACAATCTCGCCAACGGCGAGGGCAATCGCGACGGTCATTCGCACGAGGTCTGCGCGAATTTCGGCATCGAAGGCGACAGCGACCATCCGCTGGTGATCGACACCCGCCGTCGCGTGCGCCGCGCGCTGCTCGCAACCACATTGCTTGCGCAGGGCACGCCGATGCTGTGCGCCGGCGACGAGTTCGGCAACAGCCAGCGCGGCAACAACAACGCCTATTGCCAGGACAACGCCACCGCCTGGCTGGACTGGCGCATGACCGACCGCGACGGCGATGACGCCGATGGCGATATCGATTTCGTCGCATCGCTCATCGCACTCCGCCTCGGCGACCCGCTGCTGCGCCACGCGCGCTGGTTCGCGACCGAACCCGACGCGCACGAACCCGCGATCCACTGGCTGCGGCCCGACGGCGAAGCGATGCGGATCGACGACTGGCACGACGCGCATGCGCATGCCTTCGCCTGTCAGCTCGCGGCCGACGCCGCGTCGCCGCCGCGCTGGTGCATCGTCTTCAATCCCGGCGCCCAGCACGCGCGCTTCAGGCTGCCGCACGGCCCGTGGCGGCTGGCGGCGGACAGCAGCGGCACGCTCGCCGCGGCAGGACCTTACGCACAGGGCGACGACCGCGTGTTCGATGTACCGTTCCGCAGCCTGCTGCTGCTGCGCCACGAAACGAATCCCCAGGAGACCCACCGATGATCGATCTCGAGCAACGCGCGGCCGGCGTACTGCTGCACGTCACCTCGCTGCCCGGACCGCATGGCATCGGCGATTTCGGGCCGGATGCCTATCGCTTCGTCGACTGGCTGCAGTCGGCCGGGCAACGCGTATGGCAGTGGCTGCCGACCAATCCCATCGGCCCCGGCAATTCGCCGTATCAGAGCGTCTCCGCGTTCGCCGGCAGTCCGCTGATGGTCGCACTGGAACCGCTCATCGAAGCCGGCTGGCTGCCCGCGCCGACGCTGCCCGACGGCGGTTTCGACGCGCGCGCCATCGACTTCGGTCGCGTGATCGGCTGGCGCCAGGTGCAACTGCGCAGCGCGCACGCCGGGTTCGTCGCCAAGCGGGATGCGGATGAACACAAGGCATTCGCGGCGTGGTCCGCGCGGCAATGCGACTGGCTGGACGACTACACCCTGTTCATGGCGCTAGAAACCGCGCACGACGGCGCGCCGTGGTGGCGCTGGCCCGAACCGCTGCGCGTGCGCGATGCCGCCGCGCTCGCCGCCGCGCGCAAAGCGCATGCGAACGAAATCGGCTTCTGGGCGTTCGTGCAGTGGTGCTTCGACACCCAGACGAATGCATTGAAACGCTACGCAAACGACCGCGGCGTCGCGATCATGGGCGACCTGCCGATCTTCATCGCGCACCACAGCGCCGACTGCTGGTCGCGGCCCGATCTGTATCTGCTCGACGACGACTATCAGCCGACATCCGTCGCCGGCTGCCCGCCGGACGCGATGGCGCCCACCGGCCAGCGCTGGGGCAACCCGCTGTATCGCTGGGACCGGATGGCGAACGAAGACTTCGCCTGGTGGACCGCACGCCTGCGTCGCGCGCTGGACCAGGCCGACGTGTTCCGCATCGATCATTTTCGCGGTTTCGCAGGCTATTACGACATCCCCGCGACTTGCCCCACCGCAGAGGAAGGCGAATGGAAACCCGGCCCGGGCAAGGCATTGTTCGACGCGATCGAACGCGTGCTCGGCCCGCTGCCGATAGTCGCCGAAGACCTGGGCCTGATCACCGAGGACGTCGTCGAACTGCGAGACAGCTGCGGCTTCCCGGGCATGAAGATCCTGCAGTTCGGCTTCGGCGGCGACGCCACCGACCTGTTCCTGCCGCACAACTGGGCGCGTAACTTCGTCGCCTACACCGGCACCCACGACAACCACACCGTCCGCGGCTGGTGGGACACCGCCCCCGCGCACGAACGCGCCTACGCCGGCAGTTATCTACCCGCCAACGACAGCGACGTGCACTGGGCGATGATCCGCGCCTGCTGCAACTCGGTCGCGAACATGGCGGTGTATCAGTTGCAGGATGTGCTGGGGTTGGGGCTTGAGCATCGGATGAATACGCCGGGGACGGTGGGCGATCACAATTGGACGTGGCGGTTCGAGTGGGGGATGGTGGATGCGGAGGCGACGCGGGTGTTGGGGTTGATTACTGCGGCGAGTGGGCGAGGGAGGTTTGAGTTGGGTCGGCTGCCATAGCGTGCCGGCTCGGCGCATCGGGTTCTTTTGAATGCGCGGAGTACTCTGTGCATAAACTCAGGCTTTCCAGCGCCCTATGGTAGCCATCGGACAGTAATTTCCTGCATCGACCTTGACTGTTTCTTTGCCGCGCGACATTCCTGTTTTCACGGTGAAATCGCATTCTTCTCGATTGACACGTCCGATTGCACGGGCTCAATATCCTTACATTGCCCGGGAATTGATCGGCCCGGCGCTGGGCATCCGGGGGAGAACATGGATTTTCCAATAAAAGAAGCTATCGGCGGCTTGGTCGCAATATTCCTGGCTGCGTTAAGTTATCGACAATGGAAACGTGGCAAACGCTCGGGCAGATTCATCGAAGATCGCGAAATAGCCTATAAGGAAGTATGGAATTCCATGGAGGATGTCCACCTGCTGGTAAGGACAGGAAGGCTTGATCCATCCGCCTTCGATGCAATGGTGACCAAGGCCAATACGCTGCTTATCAGGCATGGACTGCATATCGAGGACACCGACAAGGCACTGGCTGCAAACTACATGAATGCGCTGCGCGCCCTAGGACAACAACTATCGCAGACTCAAATCTTACCGGAAGCGAAGCGTAATATTGAGATCACTGGCGAGCATGTCGCTTTGTCCGGCGATCTTCTTTCCGCATATACCGCACACCAATCTACGCGCCAGCAGGTGATGGATCGATTCCGTCGCGCAATTGGCTCGGGTCAGATTTAGAGGCAGTATTCGATGGCGCATGACGCTTCGCTTATGCGCCCTACTCGCTGGGCGATGATCCGCGCCTGCTGCAATTCGGTCGCGAACATGGCGGTTTATCAATTGCAGGATGTCTTGGGTTTAGGTCTTGAGCATCGGATGAATACGCCGGGGACGGTGGGCGATCACAACTGGACCTGGCGGTTCGAGTGGGGCATGGTGGATGGGGAGGACGCGGGTGCTTGGACTGATTACCGCGGCGAGTGGGTGCGGAGCATTCGGGTTGGCGAGGCTTTCATATGGTGCTGCCTTGGCGCACCGGCTTTTGATTCATGGAATGATTGGACGAAAAGCCGGTGATGCCCGCTTTTTTGTGTGTTACGGCCCTGTTGACAGTACACCTTGGGCAGCGCAGATTGGCGTCCAACGCCTCGAATGTCAGAGGCATATCCGTAGTTAGGGCCCACACCAAACAACATGGCTACTGAACTCTATCCATTGACCGCCGCCAAAGTTGCCGAGCTTGCTCTCCCTACAAGCGAGAGGATTATGAAGTGGCGATTCTTCAACGCTCAAAATGGCATTAACACAACTAAGCAAGATGGATCTATCGTTTCAATTCATGGGGTCAGGTACGAAGGCTCTGTTCCGCTCGTTTTCTGGTCTGGGTTCTTCGAGCCGTTCATGCATCACGCAGCATCTGAGACTTTCAAGTGGGTAGCAGATCACTGTAAGGAAAACCGTCTCAATCCTGCCGCGTACATGGATGAAGCACGCCAACTCGTTCACGGTTTCGTTCGTAAGAGCTACCAAGAAATTACTCGCACGGATCAACTTTTACGCGGCAACGGATTTCCGGACACTATCACCCCGAAAGATATCTCGGGCAAGGCGCAGGACATGTGTGACTACGTTGATCAACTGGCTAATGCATATCTTCTATCTGGCCCACTCGCACCCACCGAGCTGTCAAAGGAAGATCTCTTGGAGCTGAAGCCCAATATCTGGGGAATTGGTATCAATTTAAATGCGGCATGGCGTCGCATCAGGGGCAAGCTCAGTGGGCCCTAACAATTCGACGCGTCCAGAGCAGCCGGAGCCGCCCCGATCGCCTGCCAATGTCGTCGGATTCAAGCATCAGGCATGAACCGTAGCCCGGGTAGAGCGAAGCGAAACCCGGGGCTCTTGGAGATCACCATAAAAAGCCCCGGGTTTCGCTCCGCTCTACCCGGGCTACGCATGCATTCGATGTCGCTACTCGCTCTGCCGGCGGTAGGCGGAACGGCGGACCGCCCACTCGGAGTCGATCAACGCGCCCAAGGCCAATGCCAGCGACACCAGCTCGTAGGCTGGGTCATCGACCCAGCGTTTTGAGCAAAGAAAGGCTGGGTCGATGACCCAGCCTACGCACTATGATTCAGGCCGATGGCCCATCGCTCCGCTCATGGAAGGCGCGAAACCCGCTCTACGAAAACAAGCCAATTTTTGAGTTGATTCCGCTATGGACGTAGATCATGATTCCATCCACGGTCAGTTTGCACTGGCTTTCGCAAAGCATCTTACCGCCGGCCGGTTCGATGATGCTCACGCGATGTTATCCGGGCACCTTCAGAATGAGTTCTCGCCCAGCGACTTGAGCCGGGAATATTCTGAAATGATTTCTTACGGCGACGGTGCGCCAGACAGCGTTGAACTCATATGCACCATGGACGTATGGCCGGACCGTCATGTGAATGATCTTGGGTGGGCATATGTCGCCATTTCCGGCGACGGATTCTCCGAGGCGGTTACGGCGGTCGTAGCGAAAGAGGTTCAGCGGACTGTCGTGAGATCGCTGGAATGGGGGCGTCCCTGATAGGCCTCGGCAATCCTTTCAAGGCGCCCACATGAACCAGTTCTATCGCCACATCGAGAGCTACGGACACAAGGGCAAAATCGGCGTACTCGTCGAGTTCGCCATGGGCAACGACTTCACGCCCTACACCGATGAATTCCTCGCGTTCGCGAAGGACATCGCCCTGCATGTCGCCGCAAGTTCGTAGGCTGGGTCATCGACCCAGCGTTTCGAGCGAATGCAACGCAGGGTCGATGACCCAGCCTACGAGCTACGCGAACAGATTTCCATCATGAGATTCGTGCACTGGCAGGCGGACTTGACGCGTCCAGAGCGGTCGGAACCGCCACGATCACCTGCCAATGTCGTCGGACTCAAGCATCAGGCATGAACCGTAGCCCGGGTAGAGCGGAGCGAAACCCGGGGCTCTTGGCGATCACCATAAAAAGCCCCGGGTTTCGCTCCGCTCTACCCGGGCTACGCATGCATTCGATGCCCTACTCGCTCTGCCGGCGATAGGCGGAACGGCGGACCGCCCACTCCGATGCGATCAACGCACCCAGGGCCAGCGCCAGCGACACCAGCGCGAGGCGCGCGATGCCGTTGCCGCTGTTGGGGGTCTGGATCAGAGTGTGCATTGCCAGCGAGATCGTCTGGGTTTCGCCGGGGATATTCGACACGAAAGTGATGGTGGCGCCGAACTCACCGAGCGCTTTCGCGAAGGCCAGCGTGGCGCCGGCTGCGATGCCGGGAAAACTCAGCGGCAGGATCACCTGCCAGAACGTCGCCCAGGGGCGCGCGCCGAGGCTCGCGGCCATCTCGTCGATCTCGCGCGGCACCGCTTCGATCGACAACCGCACCGAGCGCACGAACAGCGGGAAGGCCATGATCGCCGCGGCCACCACCGCGCCGGTCCAGCGGAACGCGAAGGTGACGCCGAACCACGCCTCCAGCCATTGCCCCACCGCGCCCTGGCGGCCCAGCACGATCAGCAGCGCGTAACCGGTGAGCACCGGCGGCATCAGCAGCGGGAGGTGCACCAGCGCATCGAAGAAGATCTTTCCGCGGAAATTCCAGCGCGCCAGGATGTACGCGGTGGCGACCGCGAACGGCGCCGCGCACACCACGGCCATGCCGGCGACGCGCAGGCTCAGCACGATGGCGGTGGTTTCCTCGGCGGTGAACACGTCAGACCGTCATCGCGAAGGCAGGAACCCGGCGCGCTTGAAGATGGCCTTCGCGTCATCGCCGCGAAGAAACGTCAGGAAGCCTTTGGTCGCGGCGGGCGGCGTCTTCGCCACGCGCGCCAGCGGATAGACGATGACGTCGTGGGTGCGGCCCGGAATCGCGGCGACGACGCGCACCCTGGGCTCGGCCTGGGCGTCGGTGGCGTAGACGATGCCCAGCGGCGCTTCGCCGCGCGACACGAACGCCATCGCGGCGCGCACGTTGTCGGCCTGCGCCAGTTGGCCTGAGACGGCGTCCCACAGCCCCAGCGTCGTCAACGCCTGTCTGCCGTAGCGCCCGGCGGGCACCGATGCGGTTTCCGCCATGGCGAGACGACCGTCGCCCAGCGCCTGACGCACCGCGGCCGGCTTAAGCGCAAGCGTGCGCAGCGCCGAATCCGCGGGCGCGATCACCACCAGACGGTTGCCGACGAGATTGGTGCGGGTGTCGACATCGATCAGCCTGCGCTGCTGCAGATAATCCATCCATTCGCCATCGGCGGAAATGAAGACATCCGCAGGCGCGCCCTGCTCGATCTGTTTGGCGAGCGCGGCGCTGCCCGCGTAGGAGATCGACACCTTCTGCCCGGAGCGCCTGGTCCATGCGGCCGCGGCTTCGTCCAGGCTTTCCTTGAGGCTGGCCGCGGCGAAGACGGTGATGGGCCGGGGCTGCGCGGCATGCGCCAGCGCTGGCAGGACGAGCAACATCAGCAGGATGGACAGGCGCGCGAGCAAGGTCATGGGCGACAGGATACCTGTGGTTCCGAGGAAGCAACGTAGCCCGGGTAGAGGCGAAGCCGAAACCCGGGGCTCTTCACGACCATCTCAAAAAGCCCCGGGTTTCGGCTTCGCCTCTACCCGGGCTACGAATTTGTTGGAACTGAAGGTGCGAACTTCGCTGCGAAGCGATCGCGCAGCAGGTTCTTCTGCACCTTGCCCATGGTGTTGCGCGGCAGTTCGGAGACGATCTCCAGCGACTTCGGCTGTTTGTAGCGCGCGAGCTTTTCGCGCAGCACGGTATCGATGGCGACGGGATCCAGCGCGACGCCCGGCTGCGCGACCAGCACCGCGACCACCGCTTCGCCGAAATCGGGATGCGGGACGCCGATCACCGCGGATTCCAGCACGCCGGGCTGTTCGTCGAGCAGCAGTTCGACTTCCTTCGGATAGACGTTGAAGCCGCCGGTGATGATCAAGTCCTTCTGGCGGCCGATCAGCGTGAGGTAACCGTCGTCGCTGAAACAGCCGAGGTCGCCGGTGATGAAGAATCCGCTGTCGCGGAATTCCTCGCGGGTCTTGTCGGGCATGCGCCAGTAGCCCTTGAACACGTTGGGGCCGCGCACTTCGACCGAACCGGTTTCGCCCGCCGGCAGCGGCGCGCCGGTGGCGGGATCGGCGACGATCACTTCGACGCCCGGCAGCGGCGGGCCGACGGTGCCGGCGCGGCGGTCGCCGTCGTACGGGTTCGAGGTGTTCATGTTGGTTTCGGTCATGCCGTAGCGTTCGAGGATGCGGTGCCCGGAGCGGGCCTCGAACGCGACGTGCGTTTCCGCGAGCAGCGGCGCGGAGCCCGACACGAACAAGCGCATGCGTTCGCACAGCGAGCGATCGAAACGCGGCGCATCGAGAAGACGCGTGTAGAACGTGGGCACGCCCATCAGCACGGTCGCCTGCGGCAGCAGGCGCAGGATCGCGTCCAGATCGAAGCCCGGCAGGAAGCGCATCGACGCGCCGCCGATCAGCGCGACGTTGGTCGCGACGAACAAGCCGTGGGTGTGGAAGATCGGCAGCGCGTGCAGCAGGACGTCATCCCGCGTGAACCGCCACTCGCGCGCCAGGGCCTCCGCGTTCGACAGCAGGTTGCCGTGGGTCAGCATGGCGCCCTTCGAGCGCCCGGTGGTGCCCGAGGTGTAGAGCAGCGCGGCGAGATCGTCATCGCTGCGGTCTTCGACGACGAATGCATCCGACTGCGCATCGCAGAGATCGCGGAATGTCCCGCGACCCGCCGCATCCAGCGTGAGCAACCGCGCGCCGTGCGCGGCCGCGACAGTCGCAAGCGCCTCCGCACGCGCGGGATCGACCAGCAGCAACGACGGCGCGGCGTCGCCGACGAAATAATCCACTTCCGCGGCGGTGTACGCGGTGTTGAGCGGCAGGAACACCGCGCCGGCCGCGACCGTCGCGCCGTACACGGCCAGCGCTTCCGGCGTCTTCGCCACCTGCATCGCGACGCGATCGCCGGCGCGCACGCCCTGCGCACGCAGCGCGCCGGCCGCGCGATGGATCATCGACAGGAATTCGACGCCGGAGATCGCGGTGTCGTCGGCCAGCGCGATCAGGGCGCCGGGCCTGTCGGCCAAGGGTGCGAAGAGTCGGTCGTAAAGCGGATTGGGCACGAGGATTCTCTTGGTTCTGTCTGGGTGTTCCGGGTCGAGACCTGCGGTTTGCGATGCGCGCGAGCGCAATGCTAACCGGAGTCGCGCGCGGCGGACCGATGCGCGCGGCGAAGGCGCCCGCCTGCGGCGCCGCTTGAAAAACACGCGCAGGGCTGTTAACCATAGCGCCAGCGAGGGATCGTGCAGGCGCCGAACAAACGCAGGCACGATCAACAGGAGGCTCGCGAGCAACGCCCCGCGGAACGGTCGCGAGGCGCAGACAGGATGTCGGCGGCCGGGATGCCGTCGCTACGACGGCGCTCGCCGCAGGGGTGGCATGGACGCGATACCCATTCGACAGGCTCAGGACCAGAACGATCTGGTCTGTCATTGCGCGGGCATCGGCCGCGCGCGGATCAAGGCCGCGATCGCCACCGCACCGGCTTCGACCCTTGAATCGCTGGGCACCCAGCTCGGCTGCGGCCTGCAGTGCGGTTGCTGCCGGCCGCTGGTGCAGGAGATGCTGGGCGAATCGCCGTGGTACGAGGTGGCGAAAACCACACGCACGGTACTCACCGACGCCGACACACCGGAACGCCGCATCGTGCAGATCGATCTGCAACTGGTGGGCTTCCCGCCCTATCCGCAGGCATTGCCCGCGCAGCACGTGGTGGTGCAGGCGTGGCTGGACGAGACCTGGGTCACCCGCACCTATACCGTCGTGCGTCAATCGGAAGACGGCAATACCGTCAGCATCGCGATGCGGCGCATCGAAGGCGGCGAACTCAGCATGCGCCTGCTCGATGCCGACGAGCCGACCTTCGCGGAGATTCCGTTGCGCATCGCGGTGCCGGCCGGCGAGGCCGATCCCGCGGATGGCCGGCCGGTGGTGTGCTTCGTCGCCGGCGTGGGCGTGACCCTGGCGCTGTCGCTGCTGCACGGCCGTCGCCCCGATCAGTCGTTGCATGTGGACTACAGCGCCTCGCGTCGCGGCGACATGGTGTATGCCGACCGGATCGAGGCGGCCGCGATGAGCGGCCGCGGCGTCAGCTGCCATCTGCGCGCGGACGACACCGATGCCTTCATCGACAACGAGGACATCCTTGCGACGGTGAAACAGTTTCCCGGCGCGCGCTATTACGTGTGCGGTCCGCCGGTCTATACGCGTCGGCTGCTGGAAGGCCTGTTCAAGGCGGACGTGAACGACGCCGACGTGCGGGTGGAGGCCTTCTTCCTCAAGACCAACGCCCCGCGTCGGCGCAGCATCCGCCGGCTGGCCTATGCCGCGGGACTTGCGGCATCTTTCCTGCCGCTGCTGCTGCTGGCGCCAGCGCTGGCGGACTTCGTGCCCAACAACGCGCACAACCCCGGACACGCCGAACTGGCGTGCAGCGATTGCCATCGCGAAGCGCCGGGCAGTTTTCGCCAGCAGGTGCAGGCCAAGGCCAGGCACCTGCTGGGCCTGCGCGCGGCCGATGTCGAATTCGGCATGCGCCCCGTGGACAACGCCGCGTGTATCGGCTGCCACGACAATCCCGACGACCGCCATCCCGCACATCGTTTCCTGGAACCCCGCTTCGAGGCCGCGCGCCGTACGATCGCACCGGAGCAATGCGTCAGCTGTCATCGCGAACACACCGGCACGCGCATCAGCCAGACCGACGCGGGTTTCTGCGTCGCCTGCCACAGCGACATGGCGATGAAGAACGATCCGGTGCGACCCACGCATGAGGCCCTGATCAAGGATCAGCGTTGGAAGACGTGCCTGACCTGTCACGATTTCCACGGCAACCATGGCCACGATCCGCCGCACGATCTCGAGGACGCGCTGACGCCCGATGTCGTCGCCGCCTACCTCGATACCGCCGCGTCGCCGTATGGCGAAACCGTCGTGAAAGCCAGACAGCCCGAGGCCGCGCCATGAAGCAGGCGAAGATCCACAAATCCGTGCTGGTCCTCGCAGCGCTGTCGGTGATCGGCATCTATCTGTTCGCCACCGCACCACCCGATCTGGACGACAGCGCCGGCGCTGGCCGCGATGTGCCGGTCGAAACGCTGTTCCGCCTGCTCGACGCCGAGAACGCGTCGATCCGTGCGATCTACACCGCCGAGATCGTCACGCCCGGGCTGAAGAAAGGGCTCGAGTATCGCGAGGACTGGAAAGCCAAGGACGTGCATGCCGGGCCGTTGCCGGCATTGTTCCTGCGCGAAACCGCCAACCGGCTGCAGCAGCGCATGCCGGAGTTGAGCCTGTTCCTGGGGTCGACCTATCCGATCGAAGCTTCGAATCATTTCAAGGGCGCACAGCAGGCGTATTTCGAGAAAATCGAACAGGAACGACAACCGCAGTTCTTCATCGACGACAGCACCGGACGCTATACCGCGATGTTTCCGGATATCGCATCGGCGCCCGCCTGCGTGAGTTGTCACAACGAACACCCGGACAGCCCGCGCAAGGACTGGAAACTCGACGATGTGATGGGCGCCACCACCTGGTCGTTCCCGCGCGCGAAGATCTCCACGGACGAACTGGTGGAGATCCTCGGCGCGTATCGCATCGTCGCCATGGACGCCTACGGCTCGTATCTGAAAAAGACGGAGACCTTCGATACTGCGCAGCGCCCGCAACTGGGCGAACGCTGGCCCAAGGACGGGCTGTTCCTGCCCGATGCCGAAACCTTCCGCAAGCGCGTCGAAGCCAGGAATTCCGCCGCATCGCTGAATCTGCTGCTGCAGACCTATTCGTCGCCGGAACGCACGCCCGCAGTCGAAGGCAAGCCACCGACGCTCACCGGCGGCGCCAGCGCGCCGGACACTGCGGGCAGTGCGCCATGAATACGCAATCCCGACGCCGCGCCGCGCCGAAATCCGCCTATCAGATCGCATTGATCGTGGCGTCGTGGTGCGCCTTGGCCGGCGTTTTCGTGTCGTGCATCGCCTGGCTGTGGCCGCCGCGCTGGACCTCGCTGCTGGCGCTGCAGAGGCTGGACGCCTACAAACAACTCACCGGCTACATCCTCGTCGGCCTGCTGAGCTTCGATCTGTCGCTGGCGTTGATCAAGCGCCGATTGCTGAGCGGCACTTCGCTGCGCGTCCTGCAGATCGCCCACCGCGTCCTCGGTCTGATGATGCTGGCGATGCTGGTGCTGCACGCCGGCTTCGGGCACGCGGGCTTTCTGCACGCGACCTTCGCCGTGACCATGCTGGTGGTGGTGGCCGGCGCGTTGCTCAACCTGTTGCCGAGTCATCGCCTCGGATCATGGGGACAATGGACCACCGCCCTGCATATCGGCGCCGGTTGTCTGCTCGCGGCACTGGCGCTGATGCATCTGTATTTCGTGTACGCCTACGCGACATGAGACGACACGCACAATCTTTGCCTGCCGTGCGCTGAACGCACGTCGACGATCCTACGGGAAGCGTCACTACGGCTCGTCATCATCTTCGCGGCCAGGCGTGCGAGCGATATCCGGAGCCATGTCACTCCGGCAGCGAAGCGGAAGAATGGAATGGAAACGTCGCCGCCGCCAGGACCCGCGTTTCCTCATCACTTACAAGGAGTTCCGACATGCAAGGCCTTATCTGCAAAGTATGTTCCGCGCTGCTCATGGCCGTAGCCGCGGTCGCGCCGTCCCAGGCATTCGCCCAGTCGTGCACCACATCGACCGCCTATTACGGCGTGCTGATGCAGGTCGCCGACCTCGACGGCAACGGCAGCCCCGAAGCGGTCTGCAACGGCTGGAGCGAAATCGCCGTCGTCGCCAGCAACGGCACCGCGACCCGCTACCCCATATCGAATGTCTATTGGACCCAGTCGGTCATCGACGATATCGACGGCACCCCGGGCGCCGAAGTCGTCCTGGGCCAGGCGCCCCACCTCACCGTCATCCGCCACTACTCGCGTTCGAAGACCTCCCAGTACATCGGACCGAACTTCACGATCGCCGTCGGCGCGGTCACGGATCTGGACGGTGTGGCCGGAAAGGAAATCCCGCTCGAGAGCGGCAGCAACCTGGTCATCTACGGCAGGAACGCCATCCTGCGCACGGTCTGGATCACGCCCAACAACAACTGGAAGGTCTGCACCGAAATAGCCAATTGCGCCAGCAACATGAATGCCGCGACCGGTGTGGAACTGCTGCTCGCCCTGCCGAATGAAGTGAAGATCTATTCGATGGCATCCGGCGGATTGAGCAGCTACTGGATCGGCAATCAATACGCGACCCTCAACAACGGCGTGCGCGACTTCGACGGGGCCGCGGGCAACGACATCGCGATCGCGCGCGCGGACGGCATGCTGCATATCCTGCGTCCGGCCAGCAGCTACCTGCAGTCGATCAGCGGCTCCGGCACGTTCGGCAGCTCGTGGACGCTCGTCGGCTACGCCAATCTCGACGGCGTGGCCGGTGACGAGATCCGCATCCGCTCCAACACCAACAACCGCATCTATCGCGTATATCCGCGCACCGGCTCGATCCAGGTCGAGTAAGCGCAACGACGGCGCGGTCGCACCCCGCGACCGCGCCGTCCATGCCAAGATAGGGCATGGACAAATCCTTCGACATCATCGTTTTCGGCGCCACCGGCTTCACCGGCCGGCTGGTCGCCGAGTATCTCCATCAGACCCATGGCGTGAACGGCGCGGTGCGCTGGGCCATGGCCGGGCGCAGCGCGGGCAAGCTCGCCGAAGTCCGCGACGCTTTGGGCATCGACCCGGCGCTGCCGTTGCTGGTGGCCGACGCCAACGATGCCGGCGCGCTGGCCGAACTGGTCGCCCGCACCCATGTCGTGCTGACCACGGTCGGCCCCTACCAGACCTACGGCGAACCGCTGATCCGCGCCTGCGCCGCGGCCGGCACCGACTACGTCGATCTCTGCGGCGAACCGGGCTGGATGGCGAAGATGATCCCGCAACTGCAGGACACCGCCCGGGCCAGCGGCGCGCGCATCGTGTTCTCCTGCGGCTTCGACTCCATTCCCTTCGACCTCGGCGTGGTCTACGCGCAGCACGAAGCGCAGCAGCGTCTCGACGCGCCGCTCGCGCGCGTGCACGGCCGGGTCAAAGTCATGAAGGGCACCTTCTCCGGCGGCACCGTCGCCAGCATGCTCGCGACGGTGGAAGCGATGAAGGCCGATCCGTCGCTGCGGCGCACGCTGATCGATCCGTTCGCGCTCACTCCCGGCTTCAAGGGCCCGCGCCAGCCGAGCGATCACCTTGCCGCCTTCGACGAACTCGCGCAGGGTTGGACCGCGCCGTTCGTGATGGCCACGATCAATACCAAGAACGTTCACCGCAGCCACTTCCTGCTCGGCCACCCGTGGGGCGCCGATTTCGTCTACAGCGAAGCCATGCTCACCGGCGACGGCGCCAAGGGCGAGCAGCGCGCGAAGAAGATGGCGCGCGCTGCGAAGGTGCAGAACATCCTGCTGGCGTTCGCGCCGACCCGCGCCCTGCTGCGCCGCTTCGCGCTGCCGAAGCCCGGCGAAGGCCCGAACCCGGAACAGCGCCTCAAAGGCCGCTACGAACTGCTGTTCTTCGGCGCCACCGCCGATGGCCGCAAGCTCACCGCCCGCGTCACCGGCGATCGCGACCCGGGCTATGGGTCCACGAGCAAGATGATCGCCGAAGCGGCGCTGTGCCTCGTCCGCGATATCGACCGCAACGCAACGCCCGGCGGCGTGTGGACGCCCGGCGCGGCGATGGGCATGCCGCTGATCGAACGCCTGCGCGAGCGGGCGGGGCTGACGTTCACTGTCGTCGAAGCCTGAAGCGGCCCGTAGATACCGTCTTGTTCACCCCGCCGCAAGCCGGTTGGGATCGAATGGCGTCTGATGCTTCCAGACACCGAAGATGATGTGCATGAGCTTGCGCATGACCGCACAGACCCTGACGAGGCCGGGTTTCCCTGCGTTGCGCAAGCGCTGGGAGAAGGGCGCCAGGAGGGGGTTGT